>Ga0074198_1000040_pt1 | contig 221487 bp, 182 predicted proteins | sample EPASupsiteSAE323_FD_64527 | JGI IMG/M metagenome (GOLD analysis project Ga0074198, IMG submission 64527) | Bioremediated contaminated groundwater from EPA Superfund site, New Mexico - Sample SAE3-23 | ecosystem: Environmental > Aquatic > Deep subsurface > Groundwater > Contaminated ...
TCCTCAAAGGAAAAAACGCATCCTTGCCGAATATTCATAGGTGACTTCCTCCCTCGTGTTTGTTTGTGTTTTTGGTTTAGTCACCTTATAAATTCGGCAAATATGGGGGTGAAGTCCTTTTTTGATCTTCTACATTCCCCATTTTTTCAAGGGTTTTTAGTATGCAAAATCCTCAATTATCTAGAATTGGTAAACCGAAAAATAAAGTCGTACACTAGTTTTCCAAGCGCTGAAAAATTAAGTTGTATACTATGTTATACTCGGGATTGCGAAGACTTTAATAAACTACCTGTTATATCCCCCTCGCCGCTTTAGTCATACTTGCATATCGCTAAAGGAATTATTAATACCTCATCCCAAGGTAGGAATCGTAACTGATAGTGTAGAATTAGTAGGTATTTCATATAGAAATACACAAGGGTGGGTCTTTATGGCGAGTTTGTTTAAAATGACATATTACAATACTTATTATTATGCCAACATCGTTGATAATGTCATAAATGATCCGTTCCCGTATTTATTGAATCTTGAAGGTTTTAAGACTAGGCTTGTGGTTTGCAATTTCCCGAAACCAAGCTTTTTGCATGATTTTGTTTCATTTCTAATAGAACAAATCATGTATGAGGACTTAGAAGATGTCGTAACCGCCATTGAGCTCGATAACCGAAATATTCGAAAGGCTAAATTTCCAATTAACAATTTCCTGAGCGTTCACGGGATTGAACATGAATCGTTCCGTCAATGGCTTCGAGGCCAGGACATTAGAAATTCACATTTAATAGACTTAATTCATGAATACCATAACGACTTGTATCTTACCGGTCCGTTTCAAGATTATTTGGAGCGTATTTCAAAAGAAGTATTTTATATTCTGTTTCAGAATCGTTCATTTTTAGAAAAATTCAATTTGTATTTAGCTTTGTGCTTGGAACACGGACTCGAAGAATCTCAAGAACCCGGAATACTTACTAATAAAGGTAAGGTAAAACGCGTATATATTCCTGAGTGGGTTAAAAAAGCAGTGTTTTTCAGAGATAGAGGTCATTGTTGCATGTGTCAATGTGATCTAACCAGGACACTCAGTATGTTACCCAAAGAGAACTATGACCACATCGTTCCGCTTGCAATGTTTGGGTTTAATGATATTACAAATATCCAGCTTCTATGTAAACATTGCAATTCCAAAAAACGCGACCAATACATTCCAGTGTCTCGACTTTATGAAGAATGGTTTTGATGTGTACCGCAATAATCTCTCGCGAATTTCTTAACCGTCTGAGATTAGCTGGCTGTTATCCGGCAATCCGGTTGTGCCAGTTCTTTTTGCTGTTCGATAAAAAAAGTTGAACACTAGGATTGCAATTATTATGCGTTTTATCTCAAGTGGATAGGTTATTTGAAAACTAGTTATACACTATTTACATATTATCAGTAATATGATCGGTTAAGTTATCAAAGTAATCTGAAAAACCCTTTAAACTCTCACGTAATTGCCTATGTAAGTTCATATCTACTGGTACCGTTATATTACCATTGAGTTTAATTGTTTTATCTTTACTACTAGCATGTCCCAATGCATTTCTGTACGCTAAGATCTCTCTTTCATATTTCTCTACTATATTCTCGTATCCTTCGGGTATTTCAAATTCGTAATTATCTCTCAACATTTTTGCAATTCTATTAACTATTCTAATTTTTTTTGCCGAATCCAAAACATAACCTCTTGCTTGAACTGCGGCCATAAAACAGCATTCTTCTTGTATTGCACACATATATGTATCATTCATTTCGTTTTGGGATTCGACTAATATTCTTTTACTATAACTGTTCAGGTGTTCTTGTTGTTCATCTATTTTCGGCCACACCAGTTCCATTATTTGTTTCATTTTCAGTTCAAACTCGCTAGTATTATCTAGTACAACTCCTCTTAGATTTATGATATCTTCTGATCTTCGGACGATTTTTTTTATGAGTTTTTCTAATTTAGGATTAAAAAATTCGTCATTGCGCCTCGAGAAATATATCCCATCAAACAATTCTGGTTTAGATGATACAGATTCCACCATTTCACTATATTGGCCTGAATAAAACAAAATGTCTGTTAAAACATCTCCATTTCGAATTGCCTCAATTATCTGGTCGCCATATTGCCCTTCAGGCAATGCATAATCCATAAGTATTAAATCATAATCATTTGACAATAACTTGGAAATATCAAGATCAACGCCGTTATGCTTGTCAATTTTGGGGTCCAATTTATGTGCAGCAATTGCTTCGCATACTTCTCTTTCAGTACTTTCTAGCCAATCATCGTCATCTTCGAACCATAAGATTTTAAATTCAATGTTCATTTTTCAACCTCGCAATGAGCTCAAATCCAGAATTATTCTCTTGGTTAACCCTTATCGTCCCGTTCATACTCTGGAGCATTTTTTTAACATGATAAAGCCCCATACCAAAACCACCTTTAGTTGTAGAATAACCTAATTCAAACAAATTATCGGTGTTGGAAATAGACTTATTAAGCCCCTTCCCATTATCTTTAAACGATATATAGATATACTTAATATCATCCCATATAGATATAATCAATTGAGTAGCTGAAGCTTTTACCGAATTGCTAGCTACGTTATCAATTATCATTCCAATGGATGTTGCATTAAATGAGCAAATATAGGGCTTGTCTTCTCGTATACTTACAACAGTATGAATTTCTGAAGTCGTTAATACGTCTATATATTGCTTAATAAACCCGCCAATATCATCTTTTAGTCTATCGGATTGTAAAGAGAAGTTGCCGCTAATTCCATAATCCGATATCTTCCTTATTTTTTGTACTTTTAAGTTTATCGATGATATTAACTCCATTACTTCTTGAGAAATGTCTGGATAATCAGAGTATAATTTGTTTGAAAGTGCACGAATGTCCTTTTTCAAACCATCAGAACCACGCAGAATTGAATGCATTCCACCTAATAAGTGTTCGGAATTTTTATCACTAGCCTTTTTCAGGAAATACACTTGTTTCTTTCTTATATCAATTTCATTTTTTGCTTTTTCTAAATCAACTTTATAAGCTTCTTTTTCTTGTTCGGCTTCGTCCTTCTGTTTAATCAATTTATTTGCATCATTTCTGACTTTATTGGCTAAACTAATTAAAGCATCGTTGTTTGTTCTAACTCCAATTTTTTCGAGTTTTGAAATAGAACCATCCAGACTTTGTTCTTTAACATTATTTATATATTCTATTATATTATCACTATATCTTACACTGATAATATCTCCTCTACGAGCAAAGTCGGCAAATTGAAGCACAATCTTGTCAACAACATCTTTCGGCATTAAACCTTGTTCTTTTCCTCTATCATAATCTTCCCTAGTTGGATCTCCCCAAATAATTGTGTCAACAACATATTTTTCTAGAGTCTTAATGACTTTTTCTTTAAAAAATACAGCAAGCTGTTCTACAGCCGGAGTGTGGATAAATCCACCATCCCTACTTGTTGTTTCTGTAAAATCCATATTTTCTCCAAGTATTTGGATCCTACCCATTAAATCACGTGTTCCAAGATACCTTCTATATCCTTGCTGTTTCCGGCGGTCTATATCAAAAATGTCATAACCGGGTTGCCCAAAAGGATAGATTCTAAAACCATTTTTATAAACAAATATTGATCCGTAATTAACAGGCTGAATTCCCATTGAACTTGTAAACTGAAATTTAGCAGACCTATTCAAATAGAAAATTGAAAAATCAATATCCTTTAGTAATTTATAGTCGTTGTTTTTTTCTACTATTTCAAAAATGAATTCTCCTCTATCATTCAATGTAGTGGTAATTGTGTTTCCATCTCCCGATAATTTAATATGAATACTAGTGGTTTTTATATTTAGTTTTTCTAAAATATCATTTTTGATTAAGCCGTTCACTTGATCTCTTTCAGCTGATTGAGATTTGTCATTTTCCAGTTCTTCTTTACAGACTATGCTTATATTAAATTCATCGTCTTCGTTTCCTAATGATGGATTTATTAGTTTCATCAATGATCTTTTCAACATCAACAAATCATTGCGCTTCCATAGTTCCCTTAAATTAGAGATTATTAGTTCAGTTCCGCATTTCTTTTGGCTTTTCACATATTTATGCTCAATTTTTATTTCCATAAATTGTTGCTGGTCATCTAACTCAAAATCATCCCAGTCTATGTATATTTGAGAGGCATCCTTTTGCCGCGAGGGTTTGGTCTGAAGTATAAGTTCTGAACCTAAACGATCACACGAAAATCTACCTACTCCTTTAGCTCCCGCAACATGACGTCTAATATTGTGTCTATAATCATTTTCTTTAATATGTTTTTTCTCAGAATAGGCCACAAAAAGCCATTTATTCTTTATATCATTAAGGCTCATTCCATGACCATCATCTGAAATAATTATTCTTGCGCTATCGGAATATATATTCTCAAATTCAATAACGACGTTATTTGCCCCAGCATCATATGAGTTCTTAACAAGTTCAAACACAGCAATAAATCTATCATTTATTAGATCACGCCCAATTGTATTCTTTAATGCTGTACTGATTTTAAAGTTTAATTCTTCGAAAGAATTGTTATTTGGATTCATTGTAATAACATCTCCTTGATTACTAAGCCAGCCTGCTCAGCAAATAAGGGTGGAATAGCATTCCCTACCTGCGAGAACCTTGGGACCTCGGTTTTTCTGTACTTCCCCCCCGTAGTATACATACCCTTAAATTCATACCAATCAGGAAAGCTTTGTAGCCTAGCCAATTCCCTTACAGTTAATATTCTTGGCTCGCAATAATGTAACATATCATCTGGATGTGACGTTACCGTAGGAGTCTTAGCTTTTGGATCTAATACAGTCACTCCACGCTTACGAAAACCCTCAACATATCCGTCTTTAGGAGTTATTCTTTTACCTTTAGGACAACAACTTAGCATTTTAGTATTTATCTCAACCATTTCCGAGGTGTGCTTGGTAAAACGGTGACTATCAACACTTCTACCTTCCAGGGCGTCCTTGCCACGTAGAAGTTGTTGGTATGTAGAGGTTATTTCTCCATACACTCCTGCTTTATAACCTTTTGTGTCTATTGATTCGACCTCACCGTTAGCCCTCAATAAATCATTTATGGCATCCTGCACATTAACCTCTAAATTAAGACTCCTTTGTTTTAAAAAATCGTCCTTTGCTCCGTTAAGTTTATTAAAAAAAATATCCGGATCTTGATCTAAACATCCGATAAGTATGAATCTTTGTCTTTTTTGCGGAATACCATAGCATGACATGTCTACCATTTCAAACTTAACCCTGTAACCTAATTTCTCGAGTTCATCTATTACAAATTGTGAATGAGGTGTTTTCTTTGATCCTGATTTATGAAATATACAGGTGAATCCATAAACATTTTCAAAAAAAACTATTCGGGGGCGCAATATACTAACAAACTCAATATATGAGCTACTTAGTGTATTCCTTCCATCGCTTTCATCTCTTTTACCTGCCGTAGAAAAACCCTGACAAGGGGGGCCTCCAACGATAAGTGGTATTTGCCCACATAAGGCCTTTAATTCATTTCTGTAAGAATGCAATATCTCGTTTATATCATGTGCTTTTTGGGGTAACCACTTAACCCATTCAAAGTGTTGGTGATTATTGATTAAGTTATGACTTAATGTATCGAAAGCATCTTTATTCTTTTCAATCGCAAATAAGCCATTTAAACCCGCTTTATATAAGCCGAGGGATAATCCGCCACACCCTGAGAATATATCTACATAAGATAAACTGTTCATAGATTACCCCCAAAACCTATTAATTGACACACTTCTACAGATATTATTATTTATAAATATTACCAACTTGTCAATTTTATCTTGATAAAAAAGCAAATGAAGCAGCCAGAATACCGCTTCATTTGCTTACAATTGTTACAATTGTTTATATCAATCTATTTATATCAGAGCAACAAACCTAGGATATTTAAAGCCACCGTAGTAGATTGCTATTTTCTCTTTGTATTTTTTGTTTTTTACAACTATGCAATTCCATGTTCCCTTGCTATCTGATACCATTAAATCTTTGTACTGGTCAAGAAGGGAATGCCCTTTATTAAAACAGGATATAAACTCTATAAATTGACTTTCATTTAACTCATATTCGAGAACAATATGATATGAAATTGGAGTCGCCATTTTCTGTTTTGCCATATGGGTTCTTTTTTTCAATTCGTCTATATTACTAATATCTCTGAAAAAATAAGCTTTTCTCATTTTCTACTCCCCAATCTCAACAGACATGCTGTTTTAATAGAAATTTTCCTTCAATCGAAAGGTTATCAAAGGGACCATATAAATGATGAATTTAGTTTTTCTTATCAACTATTATAATTTCCCAGTAAGTATTAAATCATGCTTAAATTGTCATTTAATTATCTAGCCGACCGAAGATGTAAAGAATTGATTGAAGAAAGCAGCTATTATAGACAGGTAGATTATTATTCAAGAGATAAATTTTACGAATGGAGGCTAAGGTTGTTCAGATCAATTTTCCTTCTTACTCGCTAACTTAATAGTAGCTTAGTAGCTATACCTGGCACTTTCTCTTTGGATGATACCTTTGGGTTTTATGCCTGCCTATTAGGGGAGAATGATAAACCATCTGTCAGGAATTCACTTAGAATCTAAGCAACTACTTTATTACAGCAGAGTAAGTATCTTTTGATAAAGTCTTTCCGCCCAGTGCATTACCGTACAGTCGGTGTGTTTCGCCAATATTAAATTCAATTCTATAAAACTAGTAAAACTACACACATTCCATGAACCGGATTTACTCATATATTCAGTTAACAACTCTGCCAAAACATGATCTCGGTTGAGATTGATGCTATTAATTTTATAAAGCATAGTAGACACTCTCCGATGAGCAAGTAGTCCTAATTCCAATATATAAATAGTCTCTTCGTATAAACTAATTTCAAATAATACATATCGGAAATTAAAGTCTTCGCGCCGTATAACGGGACAATTATCAGGTATCTCACCAATTCGATATACTACGTTTAAAATCGGATTAAGTTTTCTCATTGAGTCTATCGCTTTAAAAATAGGAATTAGTTCATCCGGAATATTCGGATCATTAACATAGGATAGAAACTCAGCGGAATGTACATCGGCTGTAGCAGATTGCTCATTAAAGCTTACATTAAGACTCTCGCCTAGTTTTGTTCTATGAATTCGATAATGCTGATTAGGATTTGATTTTGAAGCGTAAACTGGCTGCTTATTAGAGATGATTCTCGGATTGCTTTTAAATTTGTGCAGGGGGATGTCTATCTCAATATGTATGCACTACCTCTTCTGGACCAAACGGCCATTCTGAAAATTGTAGTCTTGCCATAGCCTCACATAAGCCAATTTTGATTATCGCGTATAGCGTTATCTATATGTTGATTTACCAGATCAGAATAATCTGCTCTAAGCCCAGCCTCTCTATATTTTTTGGATTTTTCGTTGATTAGCTCTCGTTTTCATAGAATTTAACTTTTACATAAAAAGCAAATTGTGAACAGAATCAGCATTCAATGCATGATTCAGAGAAAATGGGTACAGCAAACTAACCCTTAGCGTGTTCAGGCTGCCTTCAACCTGCACCCTTTCTTCAGCCTTTTGAAGATGCCCATAGATACAGTCCAGTATCTATTCGCGATTAAATAACGAATTATCCATAGACATGACCCGGGATTTAAACCTAATTTACTATCAGTTGCGAGAGCGGATTCGGCGGGAGATACTTGTCCAAACATTATGAGTTCGTATAGTACCGGTTCAATCTGTCGGATCAATGTGATTGATAGACCAGGGGAATCTTCAATCCATCTGGCGGTATGTATCCATTCAACGTTTTTAGCCAGTATTTTGGGTATCTCAAGTTCGGTAATTATGTACCAGGGGACTCTTTTCTCAGTCCAATATAGATACTCAATGGATTGTTTGGCCTGTACACGTATTGACGACAGATCATCGGCGGGTTTTACCGAAATAGCTATATTCCTGACTTCCGAACCGGATTGAATATCCAGCAGAAAATCGGTAGTCATTACTATTGGTTCATCACTTTTTGGCTGGCTTGGGTGCTTAACATTGAGTCTGGAAGCTATATCTAGTGTTTGATCTAAATCAAGCGGATACTGTTCGCGAATGTCTATTACATCTTTTGCCCATTCAAAAGTGTAATAACAATGCAGCTCATTTAATGATAAAAAATGATGCACCCTCCCAGTCTTCCACCCATGAATACGGGTAGAAAGGCCTTGAGAGGGCACATCTCGTACAGTCAGCCAGGGTTTGTAATCCTTACCATGTCCCTGGCCGATTCCTTTTTTAAGTTTGTTTTCAGTTGTATTCGGCGAACGTTTGGCCATCTTCTCTCCTTTTCTCGGATTTTAGCCAGAACGATCAAACTGTATACAACTTCAGCGATTAGTGTACGACTTTTATTAGAAGTTCCCAACTTTATTTTTCAGTGTACAACTTTATTTTTACTCAACAAATAAATTATTTAGCTGTCGTCCTCTACTCCACAGTCACGCTCTTGGCCAGGTTGCGGGGTTTATCCACATCGGCCCCTCGATAAACCGCCATATAATAGGAAAATACCTGCAGGGGCACCACTGAAACCAGCGGGGCCAGCAGTGGGTTGACGCGGGGCAGGAGGATCTGTTCATCACATTCCTGGCAGGCTTCCTGCAAGTTCTCCTTGCAGATGGCAATTACCACCGCACCCCGGGCCTTTACTTCCTTGATATTGGACATAGTCTTGTCGACCAATTTATCCTGGGTGATCAGCGCCAGGACCGGCACCCCCTGGTGGATTAAGGCCAACGGGCCGTGTTTCAGCTCACCGGCGGCATAGGCTTCGGCATGCACATAGGAGATCTCCTTGAGCTTGAGGGCACCTTCCATAGCCACCGCATAATCCAGGCCGCGGCCCAGGAAGAAGGTATCCTGCACATCCCGGTACTTTTCGGCCAGGGTTTTGAGAATCTCACTGTTATCCAACACCTGCTCAACCATGGTATCCAGGTAGAGCAGCTCACTGGCCAGGCCCTTTAACTTGGCTGAATCATAGCTCTGGCGCAGGTTGGCCAGGTGGATAGCCAGGAGATACATGACCGCCAGTTGGGTGGAATAAGCCTTGGTCGATGCCACCGCGATCTCAGGACCGGCATGGGTATATATGACCCGGTCAGCCTCGCGCGCAACGGCGCTGCCCACCACGTTGGTCACCGCCAAAACCTTGATGCCGTGATTCTTGGCCTCGCGCAGAGCGGCCAGTGTATCGGCGGTCTCACCCGACTGGCTGATGACGATCATCAGGTCGTCGGGCTTCCATAACACCCGGCGATAGCGGAACTCGGAAGCGATATCGGTCTCCACCGGTATCCCCGCCAGTTTCTCGATGGCCAGACGCCCGACCAGGCCGGCATGATAAGCGGTGCCGCAGGCCACAATAAATATCTTGCCAATCTTATTGAATACTTCATCAAAATCCAGATCCGCGAAATCGACCATGCCATCCTTGATGCGGCCGGCGACGGTCTTGCGGATAGCTTCAGGCTGTTCGTGGATCTCCTTTAGCATAAAGTGATCGAAACCGCCCTTTTCCGCCAGTTCTACATCCCAGGTCACCTCGTAGATCTCTTTTTCCACGGGGTTACCTTCAAAATCTGTTATCGTAACCGAATCGGCCTTTAACACCACAAACTCATTATCCTCGATGATATATACCTTTTTGGTTTTACCGAGGATCGCCGGTATATCTGAGGCCAGGTAGTTTTCCCCCTCACCCAGACCTACGATCATTGGGCTGGCCTTTTTGGCGGCGATGATCTTGTCAGGTTCTTTGGAGCTAATGACTACAATGGCAAAGGAGCCGTAGACCGCGCCCAGTGCCTTGCGAACGGCTTCCTCCAGGGAATCCTCGTAGTATTTTTCTATCAGGTGTACCATAACCTCGGTATCGGTTTCCGAGACGAAATCATGACCCTCCAGCATCAACTGCTTGCGCAGCGGTGCGTAGTTCTCAATGATACCGTTATGGATAAGGGCTATATTGCCGCTGCAGTCAGTATGCGGATGCGCATTATTATCACTGGGCACCCCGTGGGTGGCCCAGCGGGTATGCCCGATACCCAGGCTGCTGGAGGGAGCGTCGCCAAGAACTTCCACCATGTCGGACAGCCGTCCCTTTTTCTTGGTTACTTCCAGGTGAGCTTCGCCGGCCCCGCCGCCGGCACGATATACGGCGATTCCTGCCGAGTCATAGCCGCGATATTCCAGCCGGGCTAAACCATCAACGATCACCGGAATGGCATTACCCTGACCGATGTATCCCATGATTCCACACATATATATGAACCTCCGATTATTCAATAAGTTTTTGAAACCCGTAAAATGAACAGGATTGCCGCGCTGCGCTCGCAATTTTCACGGGTATTTAACCCGCCACGATAAACGAAAATCGTTAGCTGACCGGGGAAGATTGCCGCGTTGCTGCGCTCCTCGCAATGACAAATACGTGAGCTTTCATAGCAATGACATTTCAGTTGACCCGGCGGATAAGGGATCCGTCCCTGCCTTTCACAAGTCATTGCAAAGCATACTTTCCCAATATAAAACTATGTCTTAGATATCCACTGGCGCAGTATTTTGTACCGGCTATTGCTGTCCGGTTTTGTAACTGCACTTACGATGGTGGTCACCGGGGGGCACCCGCCGAAGTATCGATAAGCCCCCTCCTCGTCACCCGACTGAATTCCTGCGGTCGGGTCAGGCGCTTGTAAACATATATGCTGCTTCCCACCTCCTTAATAAGTCTTAAAAACGCTTTCCTACTCACCTCCTGTCAATCATACGTTATGAAAAAGCAGCTTAGAAACCTGAAATAAATGTGCTTAGACACCCTAACCCAGGGTTTTTCATCCAGCTAATCATGATTACCTGCGAGGGGCGTGGGTTTCTGCCCATTATTATAGCCTAATACTGGCTGCATGTATTGTTAAAACAAATTGCATCAGAGCAAATTTCCACCACGGGAAACCTGGTCAACCGCCGCCTTGATGTTCTCTATGACCTCTTCCAGGAGACCCCGGTCCGGTCCTTGCGCCATAATACGCACCAGTGGTTCGGTGCCGGATGGTCGAACCACCAGTTTGCCGCAATCCCCCAGCCTGACCTCGGCTACCTGCAATGCTTCCTGGACCAGTTGATGATTCATCACTGCTTCCTTATTATCCAGCCGGACGTTGACCAGCTTCTGCGGCTGCTTTTCCATGCGGGCCGCCAGTTGAGAAAGCTTCAGGCCGCTTCTCATGAATGCTTCAGCCAGCTTCAATGAGGTCAGGAGGCCGTCACCGGTGGTGGCATGCCTCCGGAATATTATATGCCCGGATTGTTCCCCGCCGATAATGGCTCCGGTCTCCAGCATCTTTTCCAGCACATAACGGTCACCCACCTTGCAGCTCTTGATGCTTACTTCCTCCGCACGCAGAGCGATGTCCAGGCCGATGTTGCTCATGACTGTAGCCACCACCAGCGATGGGTGCAGCAGTCCGCGCTGTTTCAGATCCAGGGCGCATATCATAATAATAAAGTCGCCATCCATCTCGTTGCCCAATTCATCAACCACTATACAGCGGTCAGCGTCACCATCATAGGCTATGCCCATATCGGCTTTTCGCTCCAGCACCGCCTGGCGGAGGACCTCAACATGGGTGGACCCGCACCGGTCATTGATATTTATGCCGTCAGGCTGGTCGTGGATGGGGATGACCCGGGCCCCCAGCCGTCGCCACATCTCGGGCCCTACTTTACTGGCCGCCCCGTTGGCACAGTCCACTACTATGGTAAGATTCCCCAGGCCATCCTCCAGATCACAGCAGGTACTTAGGAAACTTAAATAGTCGCTTTCGGTTTCTTTAATATGTTGAACCCGCCCTACATCAGGTCCTGATGGTCTGGGCAGGTTGTTGGTGCCCAAGTGGACCAGTTCCTCGATCTCGGCTTCGATCTCGTCCGGCAGCTTGTAACCACTGGAACTAAAAAACTTGATGCCATTATCCTCCACCGGATTGTGTGAGGCAGAAATAACGATGCCGCAGGAGGCCTTATACTTGTTGGTAAGATAAGCTATGGCCGGCGTGGGCATAACCCCAACCGTCAGCGCGTCAGCCCCAGTGGAGCAGATACCGGCGACCAGTGCGGCTTCCAGCATATCCCCGGAAATACGGGTATCCTTTCCCACCAGTATGCGAGGCCGTTTTCCCCCGTCATGACGGGCCAGGACATAAGCACCGGCTCGCCCCAGCTCATAGGCCAGCTCAGCCGTTAGTTCCACATTGGCTACTCCCCGCACCCCATCAGTCCCAAACAAAGTTCCCAAAATGACTCCTCCCCAAAATAGGTTTTAATGGACGCAGATCAACGCAGATTTTTATGATTTTCGCTTATTTTGTATTAACTCAACTTTCGCAGTTGATCGGTTAATAAGGCAAAGAAACGCTCTCTTTGCCATGCTGTAATTGCGAGCGCAACTAAGCAATCTATAATAACCTGGGATATGAATCTTCCCAGTCTCAATTAAACCGTCGGTCAACCATCAGTTGGTTGAAAACCAATAGGTTTAGGTGTCTAAGTCCTTTTTATCTCAGGTTCCTAATATGGGTTCTCATAAAGGCTGCATATAGGAAAATTAGATTGCCGCGCTTCGCTCGCAATTCTCACGGGTATTACCCCACCACGATAAACGAAAAGCGTTAGACCATTTTTCATTTATGCAACAATGGCTGGGGAAGATTGCCGCGTCGCTGCGCTCCTCGCAATGACAAGTACACTATTTTCATAACAATGACAGGGCGGTGGCGCTATAACTTGACTAAGACAAACAACTATCATTATAACCTTTTCTAATGATTCTGCGTCCTTCATAATAATCCCCCTACGGGGACAACGATGCTTCCTTCGGTCGCCATTAAGGTCGCTGCACAAATCTGCGTCCTTCATAATAATCTGCGCAAATCTGCGTCCATTCGTTCCCCTTCAGCGTCTATCAATCTTCAAGTTCCCGGGCGCTGGTGACGCTGGAGTGAGTGATCCGCAATGGTTCTGCCGGCGGGCTGAAGGTGCTAACGATCTTTTCCGCCACCTTGATGCCGTCTACGGCTGAGCTGACGATCCCGCCGGCGTAACCTGATCCCTCACCACAGGGATACAGGTTGACCAGGCTGGAGCACATATTTTCGTCGCGTTCCACACGTACCGGAGCCGAGGTCCGGGTCTCCACCCCGGTGAGCACCGCCTGGGGATGCAGAAATTCCGGCATCCGAACTCCCCAGGCCCTGATCCCTCTCTGCATTACCCCGGAGATCTCCGGAGAAAACAGGTTCCAAAGGTTGGCCGGGACCACTCCGGGCCGGTAAGTGGCCAGTGAACCCTCCAATGATTCACTGGGCTTCTGCTGCAGAAAGTCCTCCAGCAGCTGGGCCGGAGCCCGGTAATCCCCGCCCCCCATGCTGAAGGCTCTTTGCTCCAGGTCTTCCTGCAGTTCCATCCCCCCCAGGGTAGTATGGTTCCAATCCGCTGGGTTTACTGTCACTACCAGGGCACTGTTGGCTATCCCGCTGTCCCGGGTATCATAGCTCATGCCATTGGTGACTACACCTCCGGCTTGCGATGAAGCTGCGATCACGTAGCCGCCGGGACACATGCAAAAGGTATAAAGGGCCCGCCCGCTGGAACGGTCCTGAAAGGTCAGATGATAGTCAGCCGCTCCAAGACGGGGATGCCCCGCATAGCTGCCATACTGCTGCCGGTCGATCACATCCTGGGGATGCTCCACTCTAACCCCCAGGGCGAAGGATTTTGGACTCAGCCTGACCTCGCGCCGATAAAGCAGGTGATAAACATCGCGGGCACTGTTGCCGGTCGCCAGCACCAATAAGGATACCGGAAGTTCAATCTCATGGTTTATTATTATGCTGGTCAGCCGCCCATGGTTAACGACGATGTCCGTGAGACAGGCATCAAAATAAATCTCGCCTCCCCGGGCGATGATCTCCTGTCTGATCTTCTTGACCACCTGGCGAATGATGTTGGTTCCTACATGTGGTTTTTTAACATAGAGTATCTCTTCATTGGCCCCATAATCCACAAAGGTCTGCAAGACCAGCTTGATCCTCTCATCTCCACTGCGAGTGGTCAATTTGCCGTCGGAAAACGTGCCGGCGCCGCCTTCGCCGTATTGAGCGTTGGCCCTGGTATCCAGGGATCCGCCCGACCAGAGGCTTTCCACCGCGCGGATCCGCCGATCCATATCGGTTCCCCTTTCAATTAACACGGGACGGTAACCCCGGCGGGCCAGATAGAGGGCACAAAACAGCCCGGCGGGCCCCGAACCCACGATCAACGGGGAAGAAGGCAGGCTTTCCGTACCGGGAATCATCTCTTCCGAAAACGGGTCTTTGCTTCGGACCACACCGGGGAGGTCCAGCAATCTCCTATCCAACTCCAGATCTCCCGCCAATTCCAGGTCCAGGGTATAGATAAACTCTACCGTCCTTCGCCGGGCATCTACCGACCGTTTGGATGGCGTACAGGAAACTATTTCAGTTTCTTTTATGTTCAACTGTTTGGCCGCAGCCTCACGCAATTGGGCCAAGGAGTGATCTAGCGGCATTCTAATGCCCCGCAGACGAATTATCATTATTCTGCTATTACCTCGCTGTTGCTTCCTATCACTACATCAACTATTACTCTGGCCGGATAGGCCTTGATATCCTTTAATTCCTGGATCTCGACCTCCTGGCTGAAGGACTGCCTGCGCTCCTGCAGACTGATTCCGCTGGTACTAACTTCATTGAGCGCAGTGAGCGCTTCCTCACTGCCCCGTAGGGTCACTTCTTCCGGGGTCACCCTGACCTCCATCACCTGATAGCCCTCCGCTGGCTGGCCTTGCAGAGTTGGCTTTACTACCACCTTTTGGGTAGCCTGATTCGGGGCTATCGCCACATATACCTCCAAGTGGGCCGGGGTTATCCGAACCCCCTTATCTATTATGCTGCCATTGACATCTATCGCCGTAAGTTTGACCCGGCTGGTGGTACTCTCCCGGGTATTTCCCAATTGCAGAGAGCTTATCACCTGGTTTACTCGCTTCAGGGCGGAATCCTCGCCGCTTACCAAACAGCGGTCCGGGACAAACACCACATCCAGCAGCTGATAACCAACCGGCGGACTTTGCGCCACCTGATATTCCACCTTGTATTCATGTCGGGTGGTCTGCTTCAGGACTACCTCGACCTTGTCCGGCTGCACACTGGCAAACATTGCTCCCTGCACGGTTTTTATCTGCACCGGTAATTGATAGGTCCCTTCCCCCAGACCGCGTAGATCTACATATGCTACTACCTCACCTGTTTCCCGGAAGGATCCCCACAGCTTTACCGCCACCCGCTCAGGGCCGCTCACCACCAGGCCATCACCCAGGTTGCTGTAACGTAGACTGACCCCAGTGGTATCCTGACTGGCAATGCCCTGGTTCTCGTTTGCGATATATGCCCAGAGCAGCAGGGCTAAAAATACCGAGATGATCTTCAGACCGATATTACTCTTTCTTGAGCTCCCGGCCATCGCCCGTCCACCTCCTGAACCATGATCCTGAATCAATTGCCGCTGTATTCAGCTCACTGCTAAGTATCTCGTTCAACATTCCGCCATTGAGGTTGCGCCTGATCTCGCCGTCTCCCACCAGGGAGATCACCCCGGTTTCTTCAGATACCACCAGCACCAGGGCATCAGACAATTCACTGATACCCAGAGCAGCCCGGTGGCGGGTCCCCAGTTCACGGCTAAGATTGGAATTTATGGTCAGGGGCAGGAAACAGCCGGCTCTCTCTATCCGCCAGTTCTGGATAACCACGGCACCATCATGCAGCGGAGAATTTGGATAGAAAATACTTTGCAGCAGACTGGCGCTGATATGGGCATCCAGGTGGGTGCCGCTCTCCAGATATTCGTTGATGCCAGTTTCCCGGGGCAGTACTATCAGCGCACCGGTGTGATTATGGGAGAGAGCCTCCAGCGCAGCTATTATCTCCCCTATGTGCCGCTGGTATCCGTCATTTTCATAATGGCGGGAAGAAAAGAAGCTGCCGCGACCCAGTTGTTCGAGAAAACGACGCAGCTCGGGCTGAAAAACTATCGGCAGGACAATGGCGAAGATGATCCACAACTTCGCCATCAACCAGTTTACCATGGTCAATTTAAAAAAACTGGCCGCCACAGTAAATGCCAGTAATAGAACCAGACCCTTGAGCAGTTGTTCGGCCCGGGTGCCGGTGATCAGACCCAGCAGACGGTATATCACATAAGACACTATGGCAATGTCTATAATACTGCGCAATATATCCCAAGGACTGGCGAAAACTCCGGAAAGATAGCTTATATCCAAAGTCACATCCTCCAGGCGGCTTGAATGTTTAAAAAAATGGCTGTCCCATTTTTATTCGCTGATTACTACTGTCAGGTTATAATTCACTATATCTATAATAAAATATATTTCATGGAATTGCACATACTTGCGCTCGCCCTCAGGACCAGTAGTGAAAGACTGCCAGTATACCATTTTGGCTACGCAGCTCTGCTTGATCCCCAGTCATCACATTGGAAACGGCAAAGGGATTCCTCATCTCCAGAACCACATCATCCAGAGGATATTCAAATCCGGTCTCATACACACCGCTGACCCGTTCAGTCAAGGCCATCACCGATACCAGATCGCCCCTTTTGCCGTTCAGCAGCATGGTGCCTTTCAGCAGGTATACCATGCATTGGGGAGTAAAATGGACCAGCTTGATCCCCCGCTCGGCCGCTTCCACGCCGGCATAGAGGTTGGACAAGGTATGGTCCAGTCTGCCTCCCAGCGATCCCAGTACGGTGATTTCCTTGGCCCCGAGTTCCTGGGCCAGGGATAAGGCCAGCTGGGTGTCAGTGAAATCCTTGGAACGTGGATATTTCTTGATCACAGTTCCATTCCCGGCATAATACCTGGCAAGTTCGGGAGTAATGGAATCCATATCACCGATTATATAGCCGGGCTGCAAGCCCATCTGAAAAGCATAATTAGCCCCGCCATCCGCACAGATAATGCAGTCTTGCCTGGAAATGACGGACCGGTATGCCTCCAGGTCACCGTATTCTCCATTTGCCAATAACATAAATTTCATGATTAAGCCTCCAAGCGCTCCGACCAGTACTAGTCGCCAATCCGGCATGGCCGTCCGGCAACCGTGCATTTTCACATGACTTATAGTACTACAAGAGATATTAAGCGGCAATCCAGTGTGATAATATAGGCAAGTGCCTAAAAATGGCTGCTGTAATTTGATTTTCAAAATTGACAAACAAAATATCGTTCATTATAATGCTAATAGTTTTATAGTGGTAGAGGAGGGAGATATGAATGACCTACGAAATAACCGATGAATGCATTTCCTGTGGCGTATGTTTGGACGAATGTCCCGTCGAGGCAATCACAGAGGGCGAGGATAAATACGAAATTGATGCTGATTTATGCACTGATTGCGGTTCTTGCGCTGACGTATGTCCGGTTGAAGCACCAGTACCGGTTGAATAGAGGTTCCTGGTATCTCGAAAAAAGCCCTTTAATAAGGGCTTTTTTTATTGGCAGATCAAACCGGCTCATGCCCTGACAGACTATTTGGCTTTTTTGCCACCACTACCCGGTTGCGCCCGCAGCCCTTGGCCTCGTAAAGCGCATCATCAGCCCAGCGGATCAACTCGTCAGCACTGCTTTCTCTACCAGCCTCGATCCCGGTAACTCCAAAGCTTGCCGTTATCTGCAGTTCGACCTGCCGATCGGGAAGAAAAACCCGCTGTTGTTCCAGATCCAACCGCATTCTTTCTGCGATTTGAGCGGTTTCCGCCAGGTTGGCCCCGGGCAAGCAAGCAATAAACTCCTCTCCGCCGTAACGTCCAATGAAGTCATAATCCCGGCAACTAGCCAGCAAGGACGCGGCCACCTCCTGCAGAACCAAATCGCCGGCCTGATGACCATGCTGATCATTGACTCGCTTGAAATTATCGATATCCGCGATGATGATACCCAGATCGTTGTGCTTTCGCCAGGTCCGGTTGATCTCTGCGCTCAGGCGCTCCAAAAAGGCCCGTCGGTTGAGCATACCGGTCAGATAATCGGTGCTGGCCAAACACATAATACGCTGCTCCAGATTGATGATCCGCTCCCCGATTTTCAAGCGATATTTCAACTCATCGTGATTAAATGGCTTTATTATGTAGTCATCAGCTCCGGCCACCAGGCCTTTTATCACATCCTCCACCTTGCTCAAGGCGGTAAGAATAATGACATAAACATAATTGGGCAGGTTAAGGGAGCGAAGGCGCTGGCATACCTCCAAACCATTCATGCCCGGCATGATCCCGTCCAGAATTGCGATATTGGGCCGCCCTTCATCCTTCAGTATCTCCCAGGCCTCTTCCCCATTTCTGGCTATGACCGCTTCATAGCCCCAGGAAGTCAAATAATCCTCCACTATCTTACGCGAAAGAGCATCGTCAGCAGCCACCAATACTCGCACCTAGCAACTCCCCTTTTATTAACAATGATATTATATCTATACTTAACAACCATAAATATTATGGCACAAAGATTTTTACTTGTACCATTAATTATCAAATTTTTTAAACAATACTAGAATCAGATCAGTCCGGGATAATTCAATTGACGCATGGCTTCAAACAGGATAACCGCCGCCGAGTTGGACAGGTTGAGGGAACGGCCGTAGTCCTTCATGGGAATACGGATAAGGCGATCAGGATAGCGGGACAGGATATCCGGCCCCAACCCGCGGCTTTCGCTGCCAAATATCAACATATCGTTGATATCATATTTTACCGTATCGAACCGGATTTTGGCATGAGTGGAGGCCAGATAGAGACCATTTACCGGGTAGGCTTCCCACAATTCGTCCAAACTGGGCCAGCGATGCATTTCTAATTTATCCCAGTAATCGAGCCCCGCCCTTTTTAAATAGCGGTCTTCGAGAGAAAAGCCCAGATGGCCAACCAGATGCAGGACCGTGCCGGTAAGCACACAAGTGCGCGCAATGTTTCCTGTGTTTTGTGGTATTTCCGGTTCCACCAGTACAATGTGCAAAGAACAACCCCCTTGAGATATTAGACGCAGATATACGCAGATAAATATGATTAACGCAGCCGATTTTATATTTTGGCACAACCAGAGCTTTGCGTCTATAAATATATTTATGACAAGAGATCTCGGACGTTTTTCTTGTCATCTTCTAATAATAGCATTCTGCCTCCTTCAGAAAAATCTGCTTAAATCTGCATCTATTCTCTTGTTCTCGGGGCAAGCTATTAATAAAACAGCAAGGAGTGAACTTTTGTGCCCAAGAAGATTCCTCTCACCAGAAACCTGGCCCTGTTATTGATCTTGCTACTTATAATGGGTCTGGCCGGCTGTCAGCAACAGCAGAATAAGAAGCCGATACCCAAAGCAGCCAAGAAACCTGTAGCATTAAGCTCTGAGGTAACAAAATATAAAAGCGATCCTACCTTCAGCATCTATCGTACAGCTACCGGTAATAAGGAGAATATAAAACTTGAGGAGTACCTCAAAGGAGTTGTCGCGGCCGAGGTAGGCCCCAAATATCCAATGGAGGCTTTGAAAGCCCAGGCCATAGTTGCCCGCACCATGACCCTGGCTCTGATAGAATATGAAAACGGCACCCGGGGCAAACATGACACCGATATGAGTGATTCCCACACCGAGTTTCAAGAATACGATGAAACCAAGATCACACCCAACATCTCCAAGGCGGTAGATCAGACCCGCGGCCAGGTATTGACCTCCAACGGGAAATTCGTTTACGCCCTCTTTCATTCAGCTTCCGGGGCCAAAACCGCCAGTATCGAAGAGGGTTTCCCCAAGCTGAAGAACAAAGCCGGTTACCTCAAGCCAGTACCTACCAACGGGCTCAAGTACGCCCCGGCCAAATACCGCAACTGGACGGTGAAGATTCCTCGCTCCGAGATTGCCGGGATAATGGGCAGCAAGGCTGGTTCCCTGGATGATATCCGAGTTAGCAACCGGGGACCTTCCGGTCGGGCAACCGCTATTACAGCGGGAAAGGCTACTATTTCGGCAGTGGATCTGCGAGCAAAGATCGGTCCTGACCGCCTCTATTCCACAGTCTTGAGTAATGTCAAGGCGGAGGGTAACAATATCGTCTTCACCGGCAGCGGTTGGGGACACGGTGTAGGCATGGAACAATGGGGCGCCAACGCCATGGCCAAGCAAGGCAAAAATGCCAAACAAATAGTAATGCACTATTACCCCCAAGCCACCTGGACCACACTCTATAAATAACCCACCTAAGACAGGGGACGGTTCTGTTGTCATAATTAACATAATTATGACAACAGAACCGTCCCCTCGTCATCCCCCTCGTCATCTTGGCACTTATAATATCTCTCCTGAATTCTCCAACTTAACTTCAACTTTAACCTTAATCCTGGCCTTCTGTATAAAATCCTCCTGATCAATAACCGGAGTAAGCTCCCGGCGCCATTTGGCCAGAGCGTATTTGTTGATGTCTATACAATCTGTTTTTAGCTCGTTCTGCATCATGCTTAAAAAGCGCTGGCATTCACCTTCAATGTTACGGCTGACTGAGTTTTCAATACAGGCCATACATTCCTGGTCAATGCTCCTGGGATGGTTCAGGTTCTCGACGATAACCCCGCCAATTTTAATGTTTACAAAATAGGTATATTGTTCTTCCTGCCGAATCACCTTAACCTTGCGCTTATTGCTCACAAATATCGTACCCCGTACCTTCTGTCCATTTACTGCGGTCTGGAAAGGATAGTATCCCTGCGCTTTCATTCCCCTTAACATCATCATAGTCCTGGTTTCGTCAGTATTACACAAATATATCAGCTGGTCTTTTTTGAAAAGCGCCGCTCCGCTGATTATGACCCGGTCCTTATGCTTTTTTACTACAGGTATGACCGGGTTCTTACCGGGCCCCAGGTTAACAAATAATTCATATAATTTAGCCGTTGGAATAAAACTTCTTTTCTGAGCCACATCCAAAAGAGTAATAAGATAAAACCCGTTATTGGGATAGTCTTTAGCGGGTGTTTTTAATATGTCCTCTCCCCGACCGTCAGCTATCGCCATTAACATGGTCCCACTAACACTAGGTATCCGCCCCAGCGTATCCAAGTAGTTTTTAAAACCTTGCCTGGCCAGGTCATCCCCTATGATTAATACCCGATTAATACCCGGCAGATATTCATCAGCATCGTTATAGCTCCTGGGCTGCCTGGCATAGGCCGGGGTTCTTTCCGACAAGGTTTGAACATGCACCTTGTTAGGAGCCTCCGGAGAAAGATTGGGTATCAAAGTAGTAACATCAAGCCTCTTTTTGCTTTCATTGGATCCAACGTGAAGATCATAGGAAGCGCATAAAGGAAAGGCTAGTTTGTCTATATCACTGGCATCCCAACATCCGGTTAGTGATGTGAGGAGAATTGTTAGGAAAACTGGAGTACGGATCTTTCTTAACACATCATACCCCCCGAATGAAGGCTGCCACATTGAGAACAGCCGGATAGAGCAGGATAGCTGCGACAGACAGCAAGCCGATATAATCCCAGTATTGAAAAACTGCAAAAATATCACTAGGTATAAAGGCCAGCCCGAACATGACTGCCACGACACCCAGGACTAAGAGCGGAAAGCGACGGCCATCAACTTTAAAGAGTTGACTAAGCGATAAAGAGGCCGCAAAGCCCATGGTTATGGCCGGGCGTGCACCCAGACCCACCCAAAACGCCAATAGAATAAACTCCATGCGGGGAAAAGCAGCGAAACTTACGGTCTTGTAATAATATATACCTGGCCAGAGTAATGAATCTATTAAAGTAGGGCTTAAAACCAGAATACCTAGTATAAGGACATAAATGTAGACAATCAACGCAAAGCACAGGGCGATCATTCCGGCCTTTAATATCTGCTCCTTTTTCTCTACCAGAGAATATATGACCAGCAGGATCTCCAGCCCTTCAAAGGCAAATATACTTTTTACAGCACCCTTCATAAGACCGCCGGGATCGATTTCCCAGACCGGCAAGAGGTTGGTATAGTCACCCTGGGGCAAAGGCACCAGACCGGTAAGTAGTGTGATAAAAAGAAGATAGAAAATTATTTCGTTCATTCTGGCTACCACCCGAGAACCCTTGCTGATCACAAAATAGATAGAAAATGCGATGAGAAAAAGAATGACCCATAAGGGCGTGGCTGGCAGCATGTATATCTTGGTTACATCAGCAAAGGTCCTTATTACAAGTGACTCAAAGATAATAATATACAGTACAAATGATATGACCATGATAAATCCGATTACTTTTCCCAATAATCTCTGGTTGAGCTCAATGAAGCTTAAACTTGGCATACGCCGGTAGAGACGCTCGATCATAAAAAGGGACAAGAACGGTACCAACGCGCCGATAGGCAGAGCCATCCAGGCGGTTTGTCCGGCAACACTGACCAAGCCGCGGGGAAGACTAAGCGCACCTATCCCAATCGTAGCCCCCAGAAAAACAAAAACTAATTGCTTGCTGGTTATGCTGGCCTCAGCTTTATTCCCCACGTCCGCCTCCTGATTCTCTGGTATTTCCCTGGCGACGGTCATCCTGATGAGGAATAGAAGCCGGCCGTTTTTCCATTTTCCATAGGGGTAATCTAAAAAGGGCGTCTTGTAAGTCATGGTATCTGGTGGGGGCGAAGGGTGCAAAATAGGGTACCCCCAGGCTTTCCAGGCTGGTCAGGTGGGTAACTAACAAAAGCCAGCCCATGGAGAATCCAAATAAGCCGAATGTAGCAGATAGAAAAAGCATGGGCAGGCGGACCACCCTGCTGGCCAGTATCATAGGAGAGGATGGCAGGGCAAAGGTGGCAATAGTTGTGATGGCTACGACAATAATGACGCCCGGACTGGCCAGTTTGGCGGAGACTGCCGCCTGACCCAATATAATGCCTGCTACCACGCCAACGGTCTGCCCCACCGAACCAGGTAAGCGCAGACCGGATTCGATAACCAGCTGAATGATCAATTCCTGGATAAGGGTTTCAAAAACCACGGGATAGGGGACCTGTCTGCGCGCCGTGGCCAGGCTGGTTATCAAGCCTGTCGGCAGCATTTCGGGAAGAAAACTCAACAAGGAGATATATAAAGCAGGCAATGATATGGCCACAAAAAAGGCAAAAAACCTTAAGAGTCTCTGGTATGAAGCACCCACGGTACGCTCATAATAGTCTTCGCTCGCCTGCAGGAACTCGATGAAAAGGGATGGTAGCACCAGGGCCAGCGGAGTTCCGTGAACAATGATGACAATGCGGCCCTCCAGCAGTTTCATGGTCAATTTGTCCGGCCTTTCGCTGGACCAAACCTGCGGAAAAAGTGCACTGGGTTGGTCTTCAATAAACTGTTCAATATATCCGGATGCTACTATTCCATCAGTGTCAATAGCATCCAGCCTGCGTTCGACCTCTGCCACTAATTCCGGAAGAGCTATATCCTCAACATACAGGATGGCCACCGGTGTACGGCTGCGCCTTCCCACCAGGGTTTTTTTCACTACCAGCCGGGGGTCTCTCAGCCGGCGCCGGATCATGGATATATTGACGTCCAGTACTTCAACAAAGCCCTCTCTTGATCCCCGCACCATCCTTTCGCCTGGAGGTTCGTCGATCGCTCTGAATTCAGCTCCTGGTATTTCCATGACCCAGGCCGATGTTATCCTATCGACCAGAAGTAACAGCATCCCATCATAGATATGGTGAACCAGATCATTGAGATCGTCTGTTTTTTTTAAGCCGCCGACATTGATCATACTGTCGCTTATATCCGCAGCGGAATCGGGTTGATTGTCATCCATATGGATATTGGTTGACATTAAAGGCTGCAAAACGTCACGGTTTAAGATATCTTTGTCTATTACCGAATCGATATAAATAAGCGCGGCTTTAACCTTATTATCCGCCCCCAAAGTAATGCTGCGGCATATGATATCAGCACTCTTTTCAATATAGGGTTTGATCAGATCCAGTTTATTATCAAGCCCCGCCGGCAGTGAACTCTGAGGAATGTCAGACTGTTCCCTTCGTATAACTGGCTCCGGCGTCAGCGGCTTTCGCGGCAGTACCCTCATGTAAGAAGACCTCTGCTTGTTTTGCTTTTAGTCTTCCCTGGCGCTAGCAGGCTATGCAATCAGGCCGTCTGGTGCTGCTCCTTGCCTTCATTGGCAGCCGCGATATAGATGCCGGTCAGGATAAGCAGGCCGCCGATGATCTGATACCAAAGCAGGTTTTCACCAAAGATAATCCAGGCCAGGATACTGGCTCCGACCGATTCGCCCAGGATGGATACCGAGACCAGAGGGGCTTTAACATACTTTAGTACCCAGTTTAAGATCCCGTGTCCGCCCAGCCCCGGCCCCAGGGCCATTAAAAAAAAGAGCAGCCAATCCAGGTTCCGGTACCCGGTGAGGCTCAATCCGCTGAACCAGCAAGTCACCAGCAAAACCAAAGCAGCCACACCGGTAGTGATCACGGTATAGGTCATAGTATCCACCTGGAATCTGGCCCGCCGCCCAATCAGGTAATAGATAGCCACAAAGAGACCGCTGGCCAGTGACAGCATGTCACCTGATAGACGGCCACATTTCAGATCGCCCTGGGCAATGAGAACTGACCCGGCTACAGCTACCATAATGCCCACAATGGCCATATTAGTCGGTTTCTCCTTAAGGAATAAGATAGAGAATAATAAGACGAAGATGACCTGCTGGTTAGTAAACAACACCGAACTGGACACACTGGTGTAATTGAGCGAAGTGATCCAGAAAGCAAGGTGTAAAGCTAGAAAAACACCCGACCCAATGATATACATAAGATTGCGCCGGCTGATGGCAAAAACACTTTCCGGCAGCCTCCGTCCCCGAATGCCAGTCGCCAAAATCGAAGTAAAAAACAAACGATAGAGGGCTATTATCAAGGCCGGCGCCGCGCTGAACTTGATCATGATGGAAGAGGTGGACATGCAGAGTATGGAGAAAAAGAGGGCGAGGTAGACCAGGGCTAATCTCATGCCTCTACTCCCAGGTAGGATTGGATCACCGCCGCATCATTCTTGACCCGGGTGGGGGTGTCCAGAGCGATACGGCGACCATAGTCCAGAACGGCAATGCGGTCACAGATGTTCATGACCAGGTTCATATCATGCTCAACCAACAAAATGGTAAGCTGCCTTTGTTCCTGGATCTGCCGGATCAAGGCTACCAGCTCCAATTTTTCACTGGAATTCATCCCGGCGGCCGGTTCGTCGAGCAGCAGCAAGGTGGGATTCAAGGCCAGAGCCCGGGCGATCTCCAATCGCCTTTGTTCTCCATAGGCCAGGCTGTCGGCATATTCCCAGCGGCGATCGTAAAGACCCACCAGTTGCAGCAGATCCACCGCTTGCGCCATGGTTTTCTTTTCTTCCCGCCGGGCCAGGGGCAAGCTCAACATATCGGAGAAAATTCCGCCCCGAGTTACGCCGTAACTGCCAACCCGAATATTATCCAGCACCGATAGCTTCTTAAATAATCTGATATTCTGATAGGTGCGGGCTATACCCTGTCGTGCCACCTGATAGGCGGGCAGACGATTGATATTATTATCCCGGAAAATGACCTCACCCTGACTTGGTTCATAGATTCCGGTGATGATATTGAAAAGCGTGGTCTTGCCCGCTCCATTGGGCCCGATGATGCCAAATATCTCACCCGGCTCAATAGCCATATCAATAGAATCCAAGGCCCGCAAGCCCCCAAATTCCTGACTTATTCCCTTCAACTCTAATATAGGCATATCCTCACCTCGAGTTTTATAGACGCAGATTTACGCAGATTTTTATGATTAACGCTGATCTTTCTAGGCTAGTATTAACAAATCGCTCTTTAGAGCCGCCGACTCTACCCAAAATGCAGTATTTTTTACTCTTATGGAAAATAGTATTAGCTCTAACCAGCTCCTACACCATGTAAAATGATCCGATTAGCTATCTTGGCTATTTACTTATCGTTCATTCTGCGCTCATCATAATGAATCTGCGTAAATCTGCGTCTATCCGTTCCCTATTTTTGCCCCCAGCGTTTTTTGATGTCGTAAACGCGGACGTCTCCTAACAGGCCATTGGGACGGAAGATCATCAATATGACCAGCAAGCCACCGTAGAATAGCAGCCGGTATTCGGCCACCACCCGCAACAGTTCCGGTAATATGGTCAGTATTATTGCACCGAGGATAGTTCCTGGAATGCTGCCCATCCCTCCCAGTACCACCATGTTCAATATCTCGATGGACTTGGTAAAATTAAACACCTGGGGGTCGATATAGAACATGTAATGGGCATACAGTCCTCCGCCTAGCCCCCCCAGGAAAGCACCTACAACGAAAGCCAGGACCTTCATGCGGGTAGTATCCACTCCGCACGATTCCGCCGCTATCTCGTCCTCACGGATGGCATATAAGGCCCTTCCGGTACGTGATTTGAGCAGTATAGCATTGAAAACCACAATAATGATAACCAACAGCCACACCATTATGAACGTGGTCTCCTGCGGGATGCCTGATAAACCGACTGCCTTGCCGCCTGGTTCGAAGTTCAGGAAAAATACCCGGATGATCTCGGCAAAACCGATGGTGACCATGGCCAGATAGTCTCCCTGCAATCTCAGGGTGGGCAATCCGATCAGGAAGCCGAAAAATGCTGCTACCAGCGCCCCGGTAAGCAGAGCCAGCGGAAAAGCCACTCCATATTGCATAGTCAATATAGCGGAAGTATAGGCGCCCAAGCTCATAAACCCGGCATGCCCCATGGATAGTTGGCCGGTAACGCCGGTTATAATGTTCAGCCCCAGGGCCAATATGATATTTATCCCTATTATCAAAATGATCCTTAAAAAATAGGGATCGATGTATTGAGATAAAACCGCATCCAAAAACTTTCACCTACACCTTTTTAACTATCTTCTGGCCCATCAAGCCCTGCGGACGGATAATCAACACCAATATCAGGATGGCAAAGGCTATGGCATCCTTGTATGAGGAGGACAAATAGGCCACCCCCATGATCTCCATTATCCCCAGACTGATTCCCCCGACCACAGCCCCCGGTATGGACCCGATCCCGCCCAGGACCGCCGCGCAGAAGGCCTTCATTCCAGCCATGGTCCCCATATAGGGCCAAACGGCATTATAATAGATGCCTACCATTACGCCCCCGGCAGCCGCCAAGGCCGATCCGGTAGCAAAGGTAAACGAGATTATCCGATTTACATTGACACCCATCAGGGCTGCAGCTTCAATGTCCTGGGAACAGGCGCGCATAGCCTTGCCAATCCGGGTGCGCCGGACCATGAGCTCCAAACCTATCATCAGAACAGCGGATAAACCCAGGATTATTATCTGCAGGGATGAAAACTGAACTGCTCCCAACTGGAAGTTGCGTATATGAATAACTTCAGGGTAACTTCGGGGATTGGTCCCGGCGATGATTACCATCAAGGTGGACAGAAATATGGATACTCCAATCGCACTTATCAAGGCGGAGAGGCGGGAAGACTTGCCCCTGATCGGCCGATAAGCTATGCGCTCCACCACGACTCCCACTACCATGCAGAAGGCCATGGCCCCTAACAGGGCCCATACAATATTTAATCCAACTACTGTCACCAAAAAAAGTCCGGCAAAGGCACCGAACATGTAGATTTCACCATGGGCAAAATTGATCAATTGTACAATGCCATAGACCATGGTGTAGCCCAGAGCGATCAGCGCATAGCTGCTGCCCAGGGTGATACCGTTTAATAATTGCTGCCAGAACATATACCATCCCTCTATCTTTTTAATTAGCCAGGGATAAACCCGCTCCGGGGATCATCCCTGGACAATTAAAACCGTCTGGCACCCGCCTTAAAGGCAGGTGCCAGAGAGTTATGGGCTATTATTTCACTGTAACCGGGATCTTCTCCATCAGAGAGCGGAAGTTGCCATCCTTTACGGTTAGCAGGCAAACCGGATTCTTGATGGGTTCACGGTCTGCACCGATAGTGGTCTTGCCTGATACGCCAGGATAGTCCTTCAAGGTCGCGATGTAGTTCTTGAATACGCTGGGATCAGTGCTCTTGGTGGTTTCCATGGCCTTGGCCAGGATCATGACCGCATCATAATACTGGGCAGAGAACATATCCGGCTCTTCATTGTAAAGCGCCTTGTAATCCTTGATGAAATTGGCGGTTTCCGCACTGGCACCGTCACTGGTGAAGCCGGCATAGTACATAACCTTTTCTTCCACGGCAGTGCCGCCCAGTTTCATCAGGTCTTCACCATAGAGGCCGTCGCCGCCGATCATCTTGATATCCAGCCCTTGCTTCTGGGCTTCTTTCATGATCAGGGCGGCTTCCTTGTAGTATCCGGTGAAGATCAATACATCGGGCTTTTGCTGTTTCAGCATGGTTACCTGAGCGGTGAAATCGGTTTCCCCGTCATTTATGCTGTTTTCAGCAATTATCTTGGCCTTGTTGGCGGCCAGGGCCTCTTTGAACACCGGGGTCAAAGCCGTGCTGTAACCATTGTTCATCGAGGTAATAATAACAACATTTTTCCAGCCTTTAGTATTTACCATCCAATTGACTACGGCGGGAACTGCATTCTTATCCACCAGGGTATTGCGGAAGATATAATCGCCGAGCTCGACTACTCCAGTACCGGTAGCACCGCCGGAGAACAGGACGATCTTGTTCTGCTGGGCGATCTTGCCGGCCACCTTGGTCAGGCCGGTGCAGGGATCGCCGACCATAGCAACTACTTTGTCGCGAGTAACATATTTTTGAGCAATGTTGGCGATTTCTGCGGAATCACCCTTATTGTCCTCATAGATGCCTTCAACCTTTTTACCCAGGATACCACCCTTGGCATTCAGTTCGTCGATGGCCATCTTCATACCTTTTTCACCCGGATTTCCATAACAGGCGACCTCGCCGGTGGTGGCTCCCAGGAAGCCCAGTTTGATTACTTGTGCTGCTTGTTCTTTTCCTGGTTCGCTGGCCTCTTTCTTCGACGCACAACCGGTTGCCACCAGAGACAGGGCCAGAATCAAACACAATAAGATCGCGGTTTTACGAGTTACTCTCATCTTCAAAAACGTTCCCCTCCTAAACAACTATTTTCGATGTAATACCAGCCTTTTCTTCACCCCCTGCAGATAATTTTATGATCGTGTAAGTATTCCTTATCGGGCGTTAAAATCCTGCCTGAGTCGATATTTGCAGTCTTTTTCCGTTATGTACTCCATATGTTATTTTAGTTATTTTATGGGTGATGATGCTGTTTAATCAGAAATGGTTCCAAGGGGATATCATCATATTCAATAGCCTGGAGAAAAAGCTTAATCCGAGGGTCATCCTGGTAATCCTCCAGCAGCCGCTTGAACAAAAGATCAAAGCTGCTGTAGCCACCCGCACTGGCCTCGGGCAGGATACCTCGTTCCCGGGCAAAGACGATCGTCGCGGCAGCACCGGTCCAGGCCAGATCATATATCAGCTGCTCAGTATCTCCGATCAAGCCAGTACAGATATAGAAACGGCAGATCAGCGAGCGGACCGGATAGACCGTACAGATACCTTCTTTTAAGAAGAGGCATGGATTAGGCTTTAGCCGCGGTAATCCCAGTTCCACCTTATCGGCCTGGAAGTAGTCAGCCACAAACTCCGGGTAATCACAATTAAGGGCCAGGGCCATTTTTCGAAAGGCGATCAGATCAGGAATGACATAGGCGGTATTGCAGCAGTTGGCAACACAAGCCCGACAGCTGGCATGATTGTCAGCAGCATATAGTTTGTGTATCGCGGTATCATCACAGAGCGGCTGCCAGGCCTCCAGCAGATCAGCCAGAGTAGCCCCGGGGTCCAGCACTTCGGCCCCAACCAGCAATTCGCCATTCTCCTGCGTTTGATAAATCTTTACCTTATCCATGTATTATCTCCGACCGAGGCGAGGCAAGGGGACGGTTCTTCTGCCTCGAAAACCGAGGCAGAAGAACCGTCCCCTTGCCTCGGTATTATTCCCATACTACGTCTTCTTTGATGAGCCGAGCGGGGTTGCCGCCCACCAGGCAGCGCGGGGGTACATCCTTGGTCACGACCGCATTGTTGGCCACGACCGCTCCTTCACCAACTGTTACCCCTTTAAGAATAACCGCACGGCAACCTATCCATACGTGGTCCTCAATCCTGACCGGCTCGATCAGGGTGCGGGGAGACTCGCCGCGATTACCAAAAGGATGGGAAGATGTATCCATAAACAACACATGCCAGCTGATGGCGCAGCCACTACCGATGCTGACCTCTTCTACGGCCAGGATGTTGCTGCCGTCTCCCAGATAGGTGTTATCCCCTATGTATATACGGGCATTCTCCCCGGTGGAAATCAAAACGTTACGTTCCAACATCACGCCGTTGCCCACATGCACCTCAGAACCCCGGCCCAGGTTGAAGCAGCCGGGATTCCTCGCCCGCAGATTGCTCCCATAACTGGTCAGGTATTGTTTGACTCTCCAGGTGGTATATGCATCCTTGAAATCCTGCCACATCTCCTATACCTCCTGTGCACCCCGCTATTTCTTGACGGCGGCCCGGGCCAGTTCATCACAGCGCTCATTCCAGCGGTCACCAGCGTGGCCCTTGACCTTTTCTATCTTCACTTTGTTCTTCTGCATCAAGACTATCAATTCCTTCCACAAGTCCTGGTTGGCGACCGCTTCCTTTTTGCTGTTCTTCCAGCCGTTCTTCTGCCAGTTTTCGATCCATTTCTGTTGGAAGGCATTGACGATATAGGCACTGTCAGTATGTACGGTGACCTGCCAGTCCGTTACTTTCAAAGCCCGGAGGGCCTCGATCACCGCGGTAAGCTCCATGCGCTGGTTGGTGGTGTCAGCTGCTCCGCCGGACAGCTCACGGGTATGATCCCCATAAAAAAGAACAGCTCCCCATCCGCCTGGTCCCGGATTACCGGAGCATGCTCCATCAGTATATATGCTTATTTCCTTCATCGTTTACTCCCGCCCTGGTTCAGATCTTTGCAGCGCTTATTCATGCCGGGGACGCGCGGTCACTAATTCCACGGCTTCGGCCAACGCCACCAGTACAGCAATGCGCTGCTTGTTGTCAAGCGAACCGGCCCGAGCTATGGTTTCCCCCATATCAGTCACCACATACTTGGGAGGTAAATGATTCAGGGCAAAGGCCACTATATCAGCCCGGCATTTCTCGCATTGACAAGCTCCGGGTTTGGTACTTAAAACGCTATCCAGAGATTCCCACACCAGTGTCTCTACAATATTCTTAACCTTCATCAATTCCCACCCTAGCCGTTATTCCCCAACAATATGGATACGCCGGTTATCAGCAACCTACCTTGGTGCATTTTCATGGGGTATATATTCAAAAATACTGCAAATCTTCCGAAAACCCTTTTTTTGTTATAAAAAGCGGGACCTGATCATGACGGCGATCAAGCCTCGGAAACCTTCTGGGAAGTCTCTTCGGCTTGCTTGACATAGCCGCCGACATCGCCATCCAAAATGGCCTGGTTATCCTTCTGCCGTTCCTTATTCAAGGCGCGGGCCTTGTCTTTGATAGTCTGGGAATCGTTCTTATAAAAGCCGGAGCCCTTCAGCACCACACCTACATTGCGGCTGATGAGTCTATCCGCCTTGCCGCCGCATTCGGGACATTGTTCCAGAGCAGGTTCGGATATCTTCTGCATTTTTTCGAACCTGCCGCATTTTTCACATTTGTACTCATAGATCGGCACGATATTACACCTCTTTGTTTAAATGATCATAAGTGAATTACTTGTCTGTCCATTATACCACCTTCATGACGTTGAGATAAATAATCAGGGCCATTATACCGTTCCAGGTCCCATGGGCCAGGGCAGTCACCAATATACTCCCGGTTTTTTCATAAATATAGCAGAATAGGGTTCCCCCGATCACCAGGGGTATGGTACGCCACAAGTCCCAGTGGGCCAGGCCAAAAATCAGACCGGCGACAATAGCCCCACCGGTAGGACCCAGATAACGACGCACCGCCGGGTAGAGCATCCCCCGGAAAAGCAGTTCCTCGTATAAAGGGGCGAGCACCGCCCCCAACAGCAGCATGGTCAGGAAGCCCCGGGTGCTGTTCACCGTCTTGAGCATTTGTTCAAAATCCTGTGGTTTTATACCCGGTTGCAACTGGTATATCAAGGCGCTGATGATCATGACCAGTGCCAGGATGCCCAGGCCGCCAAATAATCCATAGGTCAGGAAATCCCGGGCTGAATTCACCCTGAGCCCCAGGTCTCTCCATCTGGCGCGGTTGATCACCACCGTAAACAGCCATACCAGCAGGATAGTAACGGAAAACTGAAACATAAAGGCCACAACAAAGTTGTTGAACATGGTATTGGTCATGCCCAGCAGCGATACGACCCCACCCGCTTTTTGATCCAAAATCGTGTAGAGCTGGGCCAGGATAAAAACTCCCCCGTAGGTCAGCACAAACTCCAGTAGTCCCCAGCTTACCTCTCTATTATCGCTTTCCAGTTCAACTTCCCCCTCATAAATGCTTATAACGCCCTGCCGTCAATATGATATTTAAATTATTGCCGGTGCCCCGTACAGTGCTAGCAGATATTTTGCTCCGTCCTGTTCCCCAATACGCGCTGATATGGAAACGGGACACGGATTGCCGGGATGACCGGCTACTGCAGCTGGAACACCGGGTTTACCTGAAAAACAACAGGGTAACCAGCACCAGCATGGAATGGGTATAGAAGAGAATGGCGCTGAAACGTTCAGCCTTCCATTTGAAGATATCCTTGAGTTTCAACTGACCTTTGAAAAAGCTGGCAAGCCCTACAGAAATGATGAAGAGGTGGATCAGTTCACACCCGGCAAAAAATGTGGTGAACAAAACCATAAAGCTATTCTGGATAATCACGAATACCAGGATAAAATATGTCAATTCCAGCAGGGCTGATACCACCACCATCAGCCACATCTGACCTTTGGCTTTTGCCCCTCGCGACACCATCCAGGAAGCCAGCGCCTTCATTATATCCAGTTCGAATTCATCCGGTTTGCCCCGCACGATTTGGAGAAAGTAGACAGCATATAACAGAAAAATAACCCCGGCAAAGACGCCCAATATCCAGGCCACTAGCTACTCATCCTTTCCCCGGTTTATGCTGGCGATAATAATCGCCATAGACTACTATAGCATAAAGCTTGACAAGTGCCAAAGGAATCAACCCTGAGCGATCTTAGCGGCTTCGACCTTTTGCCAGGCGAGGCGAATGGAATCCAGCATAAACTCCCGGTCGATAGCGCGATGAACGTAGTCCAGCTTATCCACCGGGATGACCAGCAGTTCCGCTCCCTGACTGTAATCGAGGTAGTTCATTTCATAGAAGCGGTTCAGGGTGTCCCAGTATTCCCGTTCCACCTCGATCTCATCCGGGCGCCCCCGCCGATGGATGCGGCAGATGGCCTCGTCGGTATCCACCTGCAGATAGACCAGGAGTTTGGGAGGTACCAGATGTTCCAGCATGGTCTCCAGGAGGTTGTCGTAGACAGCGAACTCTTCCTGGCTTAGATAGCCATATTCCAGATACATACGGGCAAATATGCGGTCGGAGTATATGGAGCGGTCCATCACCGCTCGTCCCACCTCCATCGCATGCTTATACTGCTTGAAGCGGTTAGTCAGGAAATTGGTCTGCATAGGAAAGGCCCACTTCTCGCGATCATAGAAAAACTTGTGCAGAAGCCGGTTCTCATCCTCAAACATCTCATTGAATGGCTGCAAATTAAAGGCTTCACAGATGATCCGGACCAGGCTGGACTTACCCACTCCAGTCACTCCGTCCACTACTATCTCAACCCGTTTGGATTCCTTCACTGTTTAAACCCCTTTCAAGTATCCCAATTGTCAATAAGGAAAGATATTCGCGACTTAGGAACAAAATCCTGTCTGGGCGAAGTATTAGCGGCAGATTAGCGCAGATTTATATATGACATAATGGCATTCCGGGCGAGTTATGCTCATAAAACCAGGTAATCGGAGGCAATCCGGCGAAAGTTCAGCAACAGTACCGGCAAATATGATTTAAAAAAGGTATTTTCGATATGAAAAGCGAAAATATGTATAAAAAGCTAAGGACGGTGTCAGTAAATGTCAGACCGGAGTGATCCTACCGAAATCGGGAACAGTGAAGCAATCCCTGAAAACATCCAGTACGAGCTGATGTTGCGGTCGGCCATGGCTCAGCTCTATGAGCCGCTGGTACAGCCTGATGCCAGTATTGAAGTGATCTCTCATCTCATCCTGCATTGCTGCAAGATCATCAGCGGTAGTCAGAACGGCCTGGTCGCTACCATCAATCAAGACGGCTGTATCGTAGCCCAAGCTCAGGACCTCAACCCGTCCGTCCCCTTTACCACCCTGCTGGACCGGGAAAAGCTTACCATCTGCCCCGATCGGAATCGGGAAGTCTATGATGGTTTGCTGGGCTATCCCGTTAAGAATCATATCCCGATACTCAGCAACACTCCCGAAGGCCATCCGGCCTGGCATGAACTGCCGCCCGATTTCATTGCTCTGAAAAATATCGTCTCAGTGCCGGTCGTTATAGGCACTGAAATAGTAGGAATGATATGCCTGGCTAATTCCAGCCGTGATTTCCACAAGCTGGATGTAGACGGAACCCAAAGGATAGCTAAATTCTTCGCCCTGGCCATTCAACGCCGGCGCTGGGAGGCAGCCCTGCGGGAATCTCAGGCCAACCTGCAGGCCCTGATCAACAACACCTCTGATCTGATCTGGGCACTGGATAAGAACCTGCGTATTATTGCCGCCAACAACAGTATCAAGGTATTCTTCAAGAATTACTATCAGGTAAACCTCGAGGTGGGTCAGCGCATCCTGGAACTGCTGCCTCCCCCCGACCGCATACTGTGGGAGGGCCTTTACCTGCGGGTCCTGGAGGGAAACATGGAAAACGAAGAACAGGATTACCAGGCTGGGCACCAACAAATGTATCTGGATATCACCCTGCATCCCATCATAAATCAAGGGAAAATAACCGGTATTAGCGGCTTCGCCCGCGATATAACCCAGCACAAACTGGCCGAAGAACAGCTGCGGCTCTATGCCGCGACCGATGTCATGACCGGAGTGCTCAACCGGCGTACCGGTATGGCCGTCCTGGAAACCCAGCTGCAGCTCAGTAAACGCAACAATATCCCGCTGACCGTATGTTTCATCGACCTGAACGACCTTAAAGGAGTCAACGACCATTACGGCCATGCCGAAGGCGATGCCTATATTCTGTTGGTCACCCAGGCCATGAAGATTAATATCCGCGATATGGATACGATCTGCCGCATGGGCGGCGACGAGTTCCTGATCATCTTCCCCCAATGCAACCAGGTCGATGCCGAGCTGATCTATAGCCGCATCAATCAACATCTGAACGAGTGCAACCAGCAAAAAGCCAAACCCTATCCCGTTTCAATCAGCCACGGCACCGCTGAATTCTATACCGACCAATTGCTGTCGGCCGAGGATCTGGTCAGCCTGGCCGATACCAGGATGTACGAGGAGAAGCGGATATACAAGGAAAACCTGGCTAAGACGCCATAGGCAGTACCGGCAGGCAAAAAATAAAACCCCGGGGCAGATTATTGACAAAAACCGTTTTCAGACTGTGAATGCTGGAAACGGTTTTCGATTAAAAATCCAGCCAAGCAAAAAGCCTTGCTGTTAGTCGCCAACTATGGAAAATTCGTTACCGAGCCCACTATTAAATGGGGCGAGGACTCCATGACAGACTGCGGGACGAGTCTCCGGCGGAAGGTGTATAATCAGAAGTTTTTTGGGGGAAAGAAATTATGAATAATGAACAAAGCAGCCGCACCGCCCTGATGACGGCATATATCCGTGGATATCATGCCCTGAACAACGATCCCAAGATATTTGACGATAGCATTGGCTATCGTTTGGTGCCACCGCCGGCCCGGGAAGCCCTGGAAAAACATCTGATCAGAACTGCGGCCCAGATGGCCCCTGAACGTGCGGGAGAATGCATAGATGAACAAGCGGCGCTTAAGTTGGGTGTACATATCATGGCCGGTTCCATTTTGGCCCGGGCTCGTTATGTTGAAGACAAACTGGTGGAGGTTATTCATGACAAGGGTGTATGCCAATACATTATACTGGGGGCGGGACTGGATACCTTCGCCTTACGTCGCCCGGATCTCGCGCACATCCTGCAGGTTTTCGAAATAGACCACCCGGCCAGTCAGGCTGGAAAACGTGCCGCTCTCAAGCAGGCCGGTCTGGAGGAACCGGCTAACCTGCATTTCATCCCCATTGACTTTAACCTGCAGAGTTTGAGCTCTGCCCTGAAGGATTCAGCATATGATCCTCAGGTGCCCAGTTTCTTCTGCTGGGCGGGGGTGACCCATTACCTGCCCCGGGAGGCCATCTATGCCACCCTCCGCGACATAGTCAAGCTATCGCCGCCGGGCAGTGAGCTGGTCTTTGACTATTGGGATCAAGCAGCCTTTGACCCGACCCGGGCCTCCAGCCGAATAAAATCACTTATTGAAAGCACGAAGTCGATCGGCGAGCCCATCATCACCGGGTTTGATCCGGCGGGGTTAGATCAGGAACTGGCCCCCTTGGGTTGGCAGGTGCTGGACAACCTGGGTCCGGAGGATATACGGGACAAATACAAGCTGGCTGATCTGGGCTATACCACCAGCCAGCATGTTCATTTGGCCTGTGTAGAAGTCATATAGCCCCAGTGAATGAAACCTACAGAAGGATGGTCATGCTTTTGGCCTGTAGGAACGCCAGGCTGAAGCCTGGCGTTCCGAGAGTGACAGAAAAACCCGGGGCGTTTAACCCCGGGCTCTGGATGTAATTATTATTAGGGTTACAGGCTGGAGTTCATCTCCTTGACTACTTCATGCAAATCAGCGGTCAAAACGTAGTCGGCTATCCCGTTGATGGTGGCATTCTCGTCACTGTTGACCGCCACGATCACCTTGGCGTCGCGGATACCCACGGTGAACTGAACCTGACCGGAGATGCCCAAGAGGATGGCCAGTTCGGGCTTGCACTTCTTGCCGGATAGGCCGATTATGCGCTCTTCGGACAGCCATTTCTTATCGGTGGCCACCGGCTTGGAACAGGCCACTTCTCCGCCCAACTTCTTGGCCAGGGCTTCTATAGCCGGCAGGTCATCCTTGCTGTGCAGACCCTGTCCAACTGCGACCAGGACCTCGGCGGCTTCTATATCGACTGAATCTCCACCCCGAGTCTTGGTTTCGATCAGTTTAATAGCGGAGGGCTTCACATCGACCGTCATAGCACTGACACTGCCGGAACCGGCTCCAGGTGCGTCAAAGGTCTTGGGTCGGATGGCGATTATCTTCTTGGCGGAGGCAACGTACTGGGTAGCTACGGTGGCTCCACCCAGGGCATTGCGCTGGCATTCGATCTTGTCACCATTGGCCTTGATGACACTGATCTCGGTTAAGCAGCCGGCATCTATGATGGCGGCCAGCCGGCCGGCGATCTCTTTGCCGCGGCGATCGGAAGACAAGAGGACAGTGTCTGCTCCCAGCTGGGAAGCAGCCTGGGCCAGGGCGGAAGCGAGGGCGGCCACATCGGCCAGCGAGATAGCATCGTTATTGATCAGGGAAACCTCGGCACCGGCGGCGGCCAGGGTATTGGCCTGGGCCTCGTCATTAATGGATACGGCCTTCACGGCAGCGGCTCCCACGGATTTGGCCGCGGTGATCAGTTCCAGGGCTTGTTTTTCTTTGCTGCTATAAATCATAAATACTGCCATCGTCTTCACCTACCTCCCAATTACGCCTTCAGTGGTCAGCGACTTGATCAATTCGGCCACTGATTTAACTACGATGCGTTTGCGCTCAGTTTCCGGAGCGAGATTGGAAACAGTAACTACGGCGGCCGCAGACGGGATCTTGACCCCTACTTCGTCCAGTTCCAGAACCTCTTTCGGCTTTTTGCCAGCCTTCAGGATCTGGGTGACCGAGGGAATGCGGGCCTCGTTAATATCGGAAAGTACCGTGACCACGGCGGGAAGGCTGACCTCCACCACTTCTTCGCAGTCCTCCAGGGATCGGGTCACAATGGCCTTGTCCCCCTTGATCTCCAGGGCACTGGCATAGGCTACCTGGGGCAGTCCCAGCAATTCGGCAACCCTTGACCCTACCTGACCGGAGTAGTTGTCACCGGATCCCTCACCAAAGAGGACGAGTCCGACGTCGTCGATCTTCTTCACAGCAGCAGCCAGGACCTGGGCTATCACTCCGCTCTCGGCCCCCTCCAGCTTATCGTCCAGGACCAGGAAGGCTTCGTCGGCACCAGCGGCCAGGGCTTCCTTGATAGTGTCCTCTACATTCTCATTTCCAGCAGACAAGGCCACCACATTGGCGCCCTGACTCTCCTTGATGGCTACGGCCGCTTCCAGGGCATTCTTGTCGATATTGCCCAGAACCAGTGGCACATCGGCGAAAACCGGTTCGCGATTCCTGATGCGAACCTGCTGCAGATCCGGCACCTGCTTCATCGCTACCACAATATTCATCTGCTATACCCCCTCCAAATATATTGCAAAGTAATGAATTCTCGAGTTGCGCGGGCGGATATGAAATCCGTCCCCACGTATTCATATATTGCCGCGCTTCGCTCGCAATTCTCACGGGTATTACCCCACCACGATAAACGAAAAGCGTTAGACCATTTTTCATTTATGCAACAATGGCCGGGGAAGATTGCCGCGTCACTGCGCTCCTCGCAATGACAAGTACACTATTTTCATAACAATGACATATACCCTCATAAAAGATCTGCGTGTGAGCCCTTGCGAGCCTGCGTCTATTCAAGCCCGGTCCTAGCCGAAGCGGAACTGCACTCCCGCGCCCCCGGTCGGATAATTCCAGTCCAGGACCTCCACCCCGCAGGCGATGCGGCAGGTCCCACACTCCAGGCAGCCATCTATGGTGAGTTCCACCTCGCCAGCGGCATTTTCCGCATAGAGTCCCGCCGGGCAAACCAGTATCGCTTTCTTCAAACGGAGATCGCGCTCCATACCCGGCTTTATTTTGATGTGCGGCTCGCTGTCGTGCTTAAAAACATCCAATCCCAGCTTGGCCTTCAGGCCCATGATTTCGCTCATATCTTCTTCACCTTCCTAAAGTCGCCAAACATCTTCAAGAGATCAGTGAACTTCAAATATTTCATTGCGGTGGGATACAACCGGTCCTTGGAGCCGGCCGGCATATGATAGAGATCGCGCATGACATTGCCCAGGAGCTCGGGATAATGAGTGAACAGACGCGGGTTCTCCAGAGCCTGTGGTGCGTCCTTGAAGTTGTTGAAGTCCTTCATCACAAAGCTGTCCTTAAGCAGTTGCTCGTAGACAGCCAGGCTTCCTGCACTATAGTCTTCATTCTCCCGAGCCTTCAAGACGGCCTGGGCGGCATAGTAGCCGCTAGCCAGCGCATATTCCATACCTCTCACTGTTACGCCAATGTTCATCGAAAAACCAGCCGCATCCCCGGCGACCAGAATGCCATTGCCGGTCAGTTTAGTCAGAGCCTTTAAACCGCCTTCTGGAATGACATGAGCGGAGTATTCCACCGTTTCGCCGCCGCGAATCATAGCGGCGATTTCGGGTCTCTGTTTAAATTCGTCCAATAGGTTGGGAGCTTCTATAGCAGGTTTTCCTTCCATCAGGTCCTTGATGCCTACCACGATACCCAGGCTCAGGCTCTCCTTGTTGGTATAAAGGAATCCCCCGCCAAACTTACCCCGGGTTACCTCTCCCATAAACATATGCGCGGCGCCTTCATTATCAGTCAGACCGAAACGGTTCTCGATGGTCTCGGCCGGCAGTTCGATAACCTCTTTGAAGCCCACGGCAAAATCATGCGGATTACCCGGCTTACGCAGGCCGGCTTTCTCTGCCGTAAGGGAGAGAACTCCATCACAGGCGATTACCACATCAGCCCGCAGTTCGTCGCCTCCGGCCCAAACCCCACAGACCTTGCCTTCTTCAATGATCACCTCATCCACCCGGCTCTTGGTGACCAGCATGGCGCCTTTGCGCTCGGCCTGTTTGGCGAACCAGCGGTCAAATTTGGCTCGAAGTATACTGTAACTCTGGTAAGGCTCTTCCAGCAATTCCTGCCCGTGATAGTTTATGGCTACCGACCGCTCCTTGGCCATCATGGTAACACCTTCATGGGCAATAAAGCGCTCCAGCGGAGCCTTGGCCCATAGATCAGGGAACAGGTCGCGTACCGGGCTGACATATAATCTGCCCCCGGTTACGTTCTTGGCTCCGGGATAATCTCCCTTCTCCAGAACCAGGACTTCCAACTCCTGTTGGGCCAGGGTATAGGCGGCCGCCAATCCAGCCAGCCCTCCCCCTACTATGATTACATCGAATTTTTCCACCAGCTACGCACCCCATTTCTAGCAAAAAGGGGAACCCAAGGGGTTCCCCGGGTATACTGATCTATTTTTTCTTTTCAGCCAGATTAACTCCGGTAACGATCATCTTCTGCATATCGGCAACCCCCTCGATCTGAGGAGCAATGATGGAATCCTTCCAGATACGAGCTACCTTATAATCATTCATCAGACCGTAGGAACCATGGACATCCATGGCCAGACGGGCGCAATCCACCAGGTTATCGCATACATAGGTCTTGGTTAGAGCAGCATCTCTGGCAAAGGCCCGCGGGTCTTTGAGGTTATTGGCCAGCCAGCCTAAACGATAGGTCAACCAGCGTGCGGATTCATATTTTATAGCCAGATCGGCCAGTTTGAGTTGAACGGCCTGGAACTTGGCAATGGGGCCATCCCGATGCATTTTCTCAGTAGCGTACTTCATGGACTCCTCATAACAAGCCAGGGTAGCACCCAGGGCTGTGGAGCTTACGCCGATCTTGCCAAAGGAGATGCCCAACTGCAGGATGGGATATCCCATGGAGGGGCCGCCCAGCATATTCTCTACCGGTACCTTAACATCGTTGAGATACACATCCAGCAACATGCCGCCGTGCATACCGATTTTATCCCAGGGTTCAGAAATGGAATAGCCTTCACAGAGTTTATCAATCAAAAAGGCGCTGGGTTTATTGGTCTGGTCGTCAACCGCGAATACTACGATGACGCCGGGCCAGTTGGCATTGGAGATGAAACGTTTGGTTCCGTTGATGACGTATTCATTGCCAACTTTCCTGGCAGTTGTAGTCAGTGATTTGGGATCAGATCCGGTCCCCGGCTCAGTGAAGGCAAAAGATGCAATATGCTCACCCCGGCAAGAAGGCGTCATATACTTCTTTTTTAATTCTTCCGTGCCAAAAAAGTTTATAGCGCTCAGTGACAGACTGTGAGCGGAAATGGTCATGGCTACACCGCCCGATGCCTTGGCAAGCTGCTCCATGGCCAGTACGTAACCATCATAACCGCCGTCGGCTCCCCCGTAAGCCTCGGCATAAGGAATACCGAACAGGTCCAATTCGGCCAGACCCTTCAGGATTTCTTCCGGTATCTTATTCTCACGATCGATCTGTTCTGCTGCCGGCTCAATGTACTTCTCCGCGAATTCCTTGGCCATCCCCTGGATCATCAGCTGTTCTTTGCTTAACGAAAAATCCATTTGCCATTTCCTCCCCTTTAAATAATTACTACGGTATTAAACTTTAAGTCATAGTAATAAATCTAAATCTATTATATTTCTCTTTCATAAGTTACGCAATTAAAATAATTATATATGAAAAAATTCACTTATTCCATTTCCACCCGATTGCGTCCTTGGTTTTTGGCGGCGTATAATGCCCGGTCAGCCCGCCTGAGGATATCGTCTATGGTTAAATCATCCTGCTTGATCTCAGCAACACCGATACTAACAGTGATGAAGAAAACTGCATTATCAGTTTCCATAACATTCTTTTCAATCACCTGGCGCAGCCTTTCCGCCACCAACATGGCCTCCTGGCCCGAGGTATGCGGCAAGATGACCGAGAACTCTTCCCCCCCGATCCGGCCCAGGACGTCGATACTGCGCAGGACACCCATACAATTGGCGACCAGGGTGGACAAGGTAATATCACCTACATTGTGACCATAGCTATCATTGACCAGTTTAAAATGGTCTATATCCAGCATCAACACGGACAATCCGTGTTTGTAGCGCAGAGATCGGGTAAATTCAGCACTGCCCAGTTCAAAAAAGGTGCGCCGGTTATAAGCGCCGGTCAGCGGATCAGTTGTGGCCAGGATCCGCAGTTGATTCTCCAGCATTTTTCTGTCGGTGATATCCATAATAGAGGCTATACTGCGCTTGGATCCAGGAAACATTCCTATAGTATTTATACAGGTGAATACCTGCCCGCTGCGGTTGATGAAGCGGAATTCATATTTGATGGGTACATCGGCTGGATTAATGCGCCTATCCCGATGATATTTGACCATGCGTTCAAGGTCCTCCGGCACAATGAAGCTCGTCCAACTCATCTTGTTCTCGATCCCCTCACGGGTATAACCGGATAGTTTCTCGAATTCGCTGTTGGCCAGCAGTATGCTAGTATCCTCGTCGATTATGATGGAGGCGGTTCCAGTAGCCTCAAAGATGGTGCGATACAGATTCTCCGAATATTTCAAGGCTTCCTGGGCCTGTTTGCGTTCGGTGACATCATGGATGATGGAAAACAGGTATCTCTTTTGCCCGAAATCTACTGGATTGCTGAATACCTCCACATCCCGTATCTCGCTGCTGGCCAGTTTATGGCGAGCCTCGAAATAGTTGGATAACCCGTTTTTAGCCCGCTGGGCTATATCCATTACTTCCTCGGGCGGGTCCATATTAATGTTGGTTATACGCATAGTAGTCAGATGGCGGTAGCGGTAGCCATAATATTCACAGGCGGCCGCATTGGCATCCATGATCTTGCCGTTCTCCGGATCGATCATCAGCATAATTGACTTGGAACTCTGAAACAATTGAAAGTACCTGGTCTCCTTTTCCCGCATCTCCCGGCGGGAGGCCTCATGCTGGCGTTCCAGCACAATGTCGGCCAGTACCCGATTGACAGTATCAGGCAGGGCCTGAAGGAAAGAACCCTGTTTTACCAGGTAATCCCGGGCACCCCGCTTCATCATATTGACCGCCAGCATCTGGTCGCCGTAACCAGTCATGACGATGAAGGGAGGAGTGTGGCCGATCTCCCGCTCGATATCCTCCAGGAGTTCCAGTGCGTTACAGTCTGAGAGGTTGTAGTCCAGCAGCATGAGATCGGCATGATTCTCCTGCAGCCATACCAAAGCCTCCGCCCTGGAAAGCACATGCCTGCAGTTCAATCCGCAATCCCGATGGAGAATACGGCAAACCACCATGCCCTGATCAGCGGCGTCTTCTACTAAAAGGACCTGCATCCCGTTATTTTTTTCTTCGCCACAACATCCGGTTACCATTCATCCAACACCCCACATGCTCATAATGTGACCATAGTACTGAATTCAACTGGAAATTTAGCTCAAAGAAAAGTCGGCTCTTTGATCAAATTGGAAATATAGACCTGGATTGCTGCCCTGGGGGGCGGTAAGTACATTGATGAATAGTAAACTACAGAATACTGCTGCATCGGTTACGGGCTAAAGAAGACAACCAAATCGGCTGAATAAGAAGTTGAAACAAAGTGATGGATTTCTTGATTATAGTATGAATATAACATATCGCTTGAGAAATAGACAATATTTTGTAGAACGAGCGGATACCACATGGAATCTCTGAAGAAAAAAAAAGCGTGTATTGGTGGATACACGCTTCATTAAATACTTTTAGCTTCAGCTGTTATATGACATGGGCCGCTTGTTTGGTTTTAAGTCCTTTGATGGCCTGTTCCAGGCCGTCGATGGTCATCTCATGCATGGGGAAGATGGAAGCAATCGTTTTCAGGGTATAGGAACCCTCCATCCAGTCCCAATAGTCACGCCGCACCGGGTTAAGCCACACCGAGTATTCAAAATGCTGGCGGATGCGGTTGAGCCAATCGATACCGGGCTTGTCATTATAGAGATCCCAGTCGATTATCCCCCCTACCTTGAGCAGTTCATAAGGGGCCATGCTGGCATCCCCGACTATGAGCACACGGTAATCCTGGCTGTAAGTCCGCAGAATATATTCCGTGTCGGTATAGTCGTTCTGCGTACAGCTGGAGGTATGGTATAGCCAGTCATAGATACAGTTGTGGAAATAAAACACCTTGAGGTCCTTGAAATGATTGGAGCGGTTCACCGCTGTGAATAGCTGGTTGCACAGGCGGCTGTATGACAGCATGGAGCCGCCGGCATCCATCAACAGCAATACTTTAATGCCATTCTCCCGGGGGCGCTCCCAGATGAGTTCCAGCCGGCCGGCATTGTCACAGGTCTTGTTGACGGTGGCATCAAGGTCGAGCTCGCTGCGGGCCCCGTCCAGCCGGGTAGTGAACTGCCGCAGTTTGCGAAGGGCCACCTGGAACTGCCGCACTCCCAGGGTCTCATCGGTGCGGAACTCCTGAAAGCGCCGCATCCCCGCCACCTTTACCGCTGACATGTTACGGGACTGGCCGCCCACGCGGATTCCTCCCGGGTGATAACCGGAATGTCCAAATGGAGAGGTTCCACCGGTTCCTACCCAGCGGTTGCCGCCGGAATGCTCTTCGTTCTGCTCCGCCAGGCGCTCGGCCAGCATGCGCTTCATCTCTTCCAGGTCCAGTTGGTGATGATTGCGCCGCATCTCTTCTGTTACATCAATCAGCGGCAGTTCCTTGTCCAGCCAATCCCAGATCTTATCAGGCAAACCTTCCGGGGTGGCAATATCACCGAAATAATTGGCGAAGGCCATATCGAAACGGTCATAGTGGGCTTCGGTCTTGATGAGTAAGGCACGGGACAGATAGTAAAAACCGGTCAGACTGGAACCGGCCATTCCCGCCTCCAGGGCATCCAGCAGAGTCTGCCACTCGTTAAATGTCACCGGCACCCCGAAGTTCTTCAAGGTATAAAAAAAGTCAGTAAACATAATACATACTCCTTAAAGGGTAACGAATAGACGCAGGCGACTGGCGCCGCACGCAGACCCTCCGGGCGAAGATAACGCAGATTCTTATGATTGTTCTGCCGCAGCCTTCGGATCTTATAGTAATTGAGGTCTTAATTAAGCTTAATTGATTTGGTATAACTGTTTCGCAAATCTCTGCAGACTATTAACAACTAGCAGACTTTATCAATAATCGTAAGCTGCGGGTAACCATCCTGATAAAAATCAGCGTAAATCATATAAAGTCTGCGTTAATCGCCCTGCGGGGACAACTCATGCGCCTTCGCGCAATCAATGACGCTGCGTTGAATTCGTTCCCCAATTCCAAAGCCTTACCGATAATACCGGTTCAGGTTGTTGACCGGCTGGCCGGGGCGGTTCTGTGCTTTGCCGTGGAGTTGGTTCAAGAGAGAATCCAGGTCCTCGTTCTTTTTTAACAATACGCCCAGGAAGGGCATCTCCTGTTTGATGCGGTTGGGGTTTATCCCGCCGACTACCAGGGCCTGCAGCCAGTCAATTAGTTCGCTGGTGCTGGGCTTTTTCTGGATATTGGGCACATTGCGCAGAGTGTAGAAGGTCTCCATGGCCTGTTCCATCAGGCGGCGGTCCAGATTGGGATGGTGGACCCGCACGATCTTCTCCATGCCTTCCGGCTCGGGGAAAGCAATATAATGGAAAATGCAGCGGCGCAGGAAGGCATCGGGGAGTTCCTTTTCCGCATTGCTGGTGATAATCACGATGGGACGTTGCTTGGCCTTGATCGTCTCCTTGGTTTCCGGAATATAAAAGCTCATCTGGTCCAATTCCCAAAGCAGGTCGTTGGGAAACTCCAGGTCCGCCTTGTCGATCTCATCAATCAAGAGCACTACCTGTTTATCCGCCATGAAGGATTCTCCCAGCTTGCCCAGCTTAATATACTGCTTGATATCGGCCACATTGGCCTCGCCAAACTGACTGTCATAAAGTCTTTGCACGGTATCATAGACGTACAGGCCTTCCTGAGCCTTGGTTGTAGACTTGATATTCCAGATAAAAAGATCCATATCCAGTGAATCTGCTATGCTTTGAGCCAGCATGGTTTTGCCCGTTCCAGGTTCGCCCTTGATCAGTATTGGCTTCTGCAGGGCAATGGCAATATTGACTGCATTTCTAAGCTCATCGGCTACTATGTAGTCCGATGACCCCTTGTAGGCTGCTGATTTCTTTGACATATCTATTCCTCCCATTTACTCGGGTATTAACCGTCTTCACGTTCGCCATAATCTTAGCAGAAATCAGCTACTACGTCAATGTAATAAGGGATTGTCCCATAATAAGTACGCGTAATATCAGACCCAATTGGTACCCATTATAATTGTTTATCTGCTGTGTATCTGTTACAATTCAACATGAATCAGGAACATGAATGGAGGTATCTTATCTTGAGTTCGGATCTGGCAACTAAAAAGACAGTTTCCACCGGAATACCGGCAGTACTCTATTTCTTCATTATAGCAATACTGGCCGGAATGTATTATTATGCGGCCTTTGTTATGTACGCCAACCCGGAAAAGGTGGTAAGCACCTATTATGACGCCTATTTTTCTGGTGATTTCAAGACTATCAGCGAAAATACCAGCGTTTTCCTGGCCGCTCAAGCGCTGCCCCAATATTCCAATCTGCCTCCCTCAACCCTCATCGCCGAGCGGAAAGCCATAGAGCATGATATTGCTCTGCTCATGGGGCAGAATGCTGATATCGCACAATTCGAAGGTTTGTCAATCGAAATAATGCCGGAATACACCCGCCAGGGCAAATCTACTGCTGTCGTGGTCTATAAGATCCTCAAGGAGAACAAACCCATGATGATGGAAGCTGCCATTCTTGACAAAGAGAATAACCGCCTGCGGCTCTTCCAGACCACCCCGGTCTCTGAAGAGGGGCTGGCAGAGATAAAGAAACTGGATATGACGATGATGGATAAGAATTTACAAACCATGCTGGCACAGTAATTAACCACAGACAAACGTCAGATTATAAGTTTTAGAAAATTATTAAAGCCCGCTCCGTAAACGTACATTTCTACGCTTCGGTCGCGGGCTCTTTAATACCTTAATTTAGGGACCACTTGGGAACGCCGGGCTCCAGCCCGGCAGGCGCCTGGCGTTCCGGAATGCCAACGTTTATCCCGTTAACCTTCTTCTAACCGAAGCACCCCATCACGCGAACTGAAAACCCGGGTATTTGCCGGAACCCTGGTACCGTCTGCCAATAAGCAGCCGCTGGCGATGACTGCACCGGAATCAATCCTTACCTCCTGCCCCAGACAGCAGTCAGCACCGATCAGGGCATCCTTAATCACCGTACCGGCCCCTACTGCAACCTTCTCCCAGAGCACCGAGTTCTCCACCTGGATGTTACCCTGTAGTGAGCAGCCGGGGCCGATCACCACCTGACCGGAAAAGCTGACCTCCTCACTTACCCAGGCCCCTTCTCCCAGCAAAACCAGGGCTCCGTTGCCTGTGCTCAGGAGCTCGCCTTGGGGTTCTATCCCCAGTTTGCCGGTCAGCATATCGATATGGGCCTGATGGTAGGTGGCCAGGCTTCCGATATCGCACCAGTAGCTGTCAATGGAAGCTCCGTAGAAGGGCGCCCCCAGCTTGACCAACTGGGGAAATACCTGTTTGCCAAAATCATAGAACTGGTTGGCGGGTATGTATTTAAAAATCTCGGGTTCAAATACGTATATGCCGGAGTTGGCCAAATTGCTGAGGGCCTCTTCGCGGCGGGGTTTTTCCTGGAATCTCTCGATCCGGCCTCTTTCATCGCATACTACCACCCCAAACTGTTCCACCTCGGAAACCTCTTTCAGGGCTATGGTGGCCAGGGCTCCTTTAGCCCGGTGTTCGGCAACCAGGGCATCCAGATCGATATCGGTCAGTGCATCGCCGCTGACGATGATAAAGGTGTCATCCAGGAACCACTCGCAGAGCTTGACGCCGCCCGCGGTTCCCATCAATTCCTTTTCCGGAGAATAACGCAGAGAAATCCCATAATTGCTGCCATCGCCAAAATAATCCTCGATCACCCCGGCATGGTAATGCAGGTTAGCGATCATTTCCCTAATACCATATCCGCGCAACTGATCGATGATGATCTCCATCAATGGACGATTTGCCATGGGTACCATCGGTTTGGGAACGTCCAGGGTCAGAGGCATCAACCGCGACCCTACTCCCGCTGCCATAATCATTGCTTTCAACCAACAAACCCCCAATTTCTTCAGCTGGTATATTTAGATGTCATATTCTTCTGCAGTCTGCCGTAAGCGGCTGAAATTCATTTCTATTCTATTATAATGATACAACAGCGGCACAACTCCTTACAATTCCATTTTTACCAGACAGATCGAGGAATGTTAACCCGAGGTCATATGGGTATCACTATTGATGGCTTGAACCAGCGGACTCAGAGAGTATCCAATTCCCCGCCGGTTAGCAATAAGCACGGGTCTTCTGCGATCGTCACCGAGTTTTTCGCGCAGATGCCGGATATGATGCTTAGGTTCATAGCAAGCAGCACCATCGCCCTCAGCCTGAGCCCATTCCTCAAAACGGCGGTAGGTAACCACCCTGCCCCGCGCCGAGAAAAGCAGGGTCATTATGTTTCTCTCCACCGGAGTCAAGGGTATCTGGCAACCTGCCCTGATGATCATCGCCTGCTCCAGGTCCAGCAGGGGCAAAGTGCTGGTATATAGCAGTTTATCCTCGCAGCATCTCGCTTCTGTTAGTCTTTTTTCCCGATATAATCTTTCCGCTGTGAGAGGAGCCGGGGCTTCCGCCGGAATATGGTATCCTTCCAGCCAGCCGCGGAAACGCTCACCGATATTATGCTTCCCGGGCAACAGAATGTCCGGCGGCTCCTGCCCCTGGTACCCAGAAAGCAGGGAACCGGATCCCGGCAGGGTCATAATATCCTCCAGGCGCTGTTCAATATACTTCTGCCGGTCTGTATCATAATCAGCGAAGTTCTCCAGCACCTGCCTCAACCAGGGCCAGCAGAAATAATATGAACTCATCTATCCCACCCCCAGATAGGCCACCCTCTGGCCAAAGGCCTCCCGCCCACCCTCCAGGGTGGTGATGATCTCTTCTCTCACCCCGCTGTCATGCAAATCCCCCTGCAACTCCACCCGGCAGCGAGAACCGGCGGCTTTCATAACAATGACCTGACGGGCCGCACCGCCCACTACAATATTGGGGTTGTGGGTAGCCAGGATGAGTTGGCGCTGTTCCCCCATCTTCAAAATTCGAGAAATTATCAATTGGTATATGCAGGCATTGTCCAGATTGTCTTCAAACTGATCGCCGATGAGGACCTGTGATCTGGCCATCAAAACCATGGGCAGCAGCAGGGAACACTGCAGCCCGGGTGATAAACGTCCTGCCTCCATGGGTTCCAATCCATTGGGTGGTTGGTAGCAGATCCTTAGTTCATCCCTTAGTTCGATCTCGGTCATACGCCCCATATTAGCGGCAGCCCCCAGCAGGACCACTACCTGCACTGCCTCCTCCTGCCAGCAATGGACCATATCAGCCAGGGTCTCAAATGAACGCTCTTCCACCAGCTGCCACAACTGTTCCGGCCTTACCATGGTGGCGATCCGCTCCACCAGGGCACGCTTGACCGTACCCTTGAGATGGGAGCTCAAAAACTCGATATATTCATGGCGATGGGCCCGGCGCTGATATTGTAAAAGAGGATTGGCGGCCAGGGCCAGGTTCAACTGCTCGGTCAAACGTTGGCGTTTGCCGGCTATGGCATCCTCTATCCCCCGGCCTTCCATGAGCAGCAGGCTCTTGTGCTCCCGGAGCCGCTGCCATAGTTTGGCGGCTTCGCGTCCTTCCTCTTCACAGCCCTGCAGTGCAGCCAGCTCTTCCAGGAGTCTTCTTTTCTCTTCCTGGAGCTGTTCGGTGGCTTGAAAACCATGCTGCCGCAGGCTCTCTCTGAGTTCCTCGTCCTGTTCCTCATGGATCGTTTCCAGCCGGATCCGGGTTTCCGACCACCGGTTCAGACCATCCTGCGCCCTGGCTGCGGCCTGCCCCAGCAGTTCCAGCACCTCTTCCCGACATTCTCCGAAAAGAGTGTTCATCTCCTCCAATAGTTCAAAGTTTAGATATGTGGTTTCTTCACCCCGCGAGCAGGCGGGCCAGGTAAAGTTCTGCAGACCCTGTAAGCGATGACGCCACTGCTTCTCCATGGCTTCCACCACCCCCCGTTCCTGGATAACCGCGGCCTGTCTCCGCTCGGGTTCGCCTAGATCCAGGGCACGCAGTTCATTCATCAACAGTCTCTTGCGTTCCAAGCGGTTGCGCTGCTCCTCCGCCTCCGCTCTGGCTGCCTCGTAGCGGGCTTGTATCTGCTGGCGGCGCAGACGATTTTCCTGCATGGCCACTTTCAAGTCTTCGATTTCTTCGATCATGCCATCGATGAAGTCGAGGGAACTCCCCGCTTCCCTGAGCAGCAATGCTTCCAGCTCACCCTGGGCAAAGGCTTCCAGGCGGATAATGAGATCATGCCCCTCCTGCAACACCTGACCGGATTCATCATACAAACGGGGATAACGCCCCGGGCTGCGAACTATCTTCCTGCGCTGACCGAATTCATTGGTGAATACCAGGGCAGTTCGCCCGGAACCCAGGACGGCAGCGATATCCTGCCTGAAGCTTTCCCGTTCCCGAAGTCCCAAAGGCAGTGAACCCAGGCTAAAGCGCAGTAATTTGAGCAGGGTGCTCTTACCGGTGCCCCGCGCTCCAATGATACAATTCAGACCGGGACGAAAATCTACCCGACAGCCATCCAGAATACCGCCTTCCACCTGCAGGCTATGAATCTCCCGGCACAACATAGGCTACACCTCATTTCTCCATACTGTTGCCGTTAATAATAGAACATATGTTCGTGCATGGCAAGCGAAAATATTGTCGATAAAAAATGCAAGCCAAACCAAAAGGTTGGGCTTGCACCGAAATCAGGTTTATTTTAATTTCGCTTCCAGCGCCGGGCTATCCCAGTTTGAAAGGGTTATAGCTCACATTATTATCAAAGATATCTATGTCCTCCCGCTCCTTCAATTTGCCTACAATATAATAAGTCAACGGGGTAAGCAGTATCTCATAGATAACCTTCCAAAGGTATTGGGCCAGCATCATCTGCCCAAGTACAGGCAGGGGCAGGGTACCAAAGAAGGCGATGCCGATAAATATTACAGTGTCCAGTCCCTCACCTACTACCGTGGAAGATATTGTGCGGGTCCACAACCAGCGCCCGCCGGTCATGACCTTCAGGTGGGACAGTATCGCAGCATTGCTCCATTCACCCAGAAAATAGGCCAAAAGCGAGGCTGCCACGATCCGCGGGGTCATGCCCAGCACAGTGGCATAGGCACTCTGCCCCGACCAGAAGGAGGGGCTGGGCAGGGCTACCGCCGCCAAAAAGACCAGAGCCATAAGCAGATTGCAGGCAAAGCCAATCCAAATAACCAGGCGGGCCTTCTTGAATCCATAGACCTCGGTCATTACATCACCAAATATATAAGTCACCGGAAACAAGATCACCGCGGCCGGCAAAATAAGACCGTGAACTGTAATCAATTTTCCAGCAATGATGTTGGATATCAGCAGACAGCTGACAAACAAGCAGGCGATCATTAAAAAAAGACCGGAGAACTCTCCATTCCTGTTGCGTAAAGATAACAAGACTACGTACCTCCAAGTGAAAATTTGTGACAGTTTATATATTATAATAAACCATCCTCTTTGTTAAACCCCTTTTGCGCTTCATTATTTTTTCAGCCAGGCCAGTATCACTTTGACGGCCTGCAACAACAGCTCTTCCTCGTCGGCCGCTGATCCCAGCATCCCGGCCAGTCGCCGGCCCATCTCCAGATTCTGACGAGCCCCGGATAATGTCGAGTTCAGCTGCAAAAGTCTCCCGTTACTCAAGCGTATATGGGGTATATCCTGGCATTTTTCGATATCAGTGATCTGATCCAGCCGCACGTAGCCATAACAATAATCATTCGCTGCTAAAGGCTTCCGCATATTGAATGGCACATAAATCCTCGAATTGTCCAGGTAAAAGGGCAGTATCCCTCCGCGACCCAGCATCCGGGAAACTATCGCCCCCTGAGCAGCGAAATCCAGAGCCTGGTTCCGGGCCAGGGCCCGCCTCACCGATTTGATGCTGCGCCGGTCATGAAAGCTCTCCCCGGATTCGGTTATGATCTCACAGATATCACCCTGATCATTGTAAAGCGGTTTGAGTACTGCAATACCTTCACGTATTGCTTCGATTTTCATGTTCATGAAGTCCACCTCCTGGCCAACAGCTTAACGATAGAAAGTGGAATCAGAGTGGCGGCCAAGTAGAAATAGAGTTGTCGGAGGAATTCATTCGGTCTTTTCTACATATCAATCGCCTTCTCTATGCTGCCAAGGATGGAACATGAACAATATACTCTGGTTGTATATTTTATTGTTTATTCAAAATCTTTTGGCTTTTCTGATGATATGTTATAGTTATATAATAAAGATAATTTTATCTGTATTACCTGACAATAACTCTGCAACTTATTCCTATCTGCTTATCCATTACAGCTAATATCCTGGTAAATTTATATAACCTTGCAGTACGCCTTGGGGCAAGATTTCAACGCAGTATCCTATTTAATTGCATATAGCCAGCACTATTATCAATCGATGCAAATGAGATGACCTATGCATGAGAGAGGAGCACGCTGGTATGCCGGATAATACTGAAGACAGGTTGTTTCGTTCGGAACAAGAGGCATCTTCCCGTCCCACATCGAATGAGCCAGAACTTCAACCCAGCTGGAAGATACTGATCGTCGATGATGATGAGGAGGTACACCGGGTCACTCGCTGGGTACTTCGCCGCTTTAGCTTTGAAAACCGCCAGGTTGAATTGATCAGCACCTATTCCGCACGGGAAGCCCAGAATGTCTTGCTGAACAACCCCGACTTGGCAGTGGTTTTGCTGGATGTGGTGATGGAAGAAGATAATGCCGGCCTGGAGCTGGCCCGTTTTATACGCCAGGATCTGGGTAATGGCATGGTACGTATCATCCTGCGTACCGGACATCCGGGCCAGGCTCCCGAACAAACCATCATGACCGATTATGATATAAATGATTATAAGGAAAAAACAGAATTGACCGCGCAGAAACTGATGACCTCCATTATGGCTGCATTGCGGGCCTACCGTGATTTGAGCATTATCGACTCCAACCGGCGTGGTCTGCATCAGGTAATTGAGTCACTTTCCTCTTTGTACGAATTGCAGTCGATGGGAAAACTGGCCTCCGGCATCCTGGCCCAACTCACCTCACTGCTGCGTTTTACTCCTAACTCCTTTTATGGGCAGGCTGATGGATTTGCTGTAACCCGGGAGCAGCATAACAGCTTCAAGATACTTGCGGCTACCGGCTGTTATGAGACCCTGATGCAGAGCGGAAGCCTCGAGCAACTGCCGCCCACACTGCGCGAATCAGTTCTGCTCACCTTCCTGGAAAAAAAGAGTCTCTACCTTCCCCATGCTATGATCGTCTATTTCTCCAGCAAGTTGGGATCGGAAAATATCATTTACCTGGAGGGGGCCCACCCTCTGGATGAATGGAATCAAATCCTGGTAGAGATCTTTTTTGCCAACATCTCCACCGCCTTTGATAATATTCATCTAAATCAGGAGATAGAGGATACCCAAAAGGAGATCATCTATACACTGGGGGAAATCGCCGAAGCCCGCTCCCTGGAAACCGGGCAGCATGTTAAACGGGTATCCAAATATGCCCGCCTGCTGTCAATAAAGTCCGGCTTTTCTTATGAACAAGCCAATCTTCTCCGCATGGCTGCTCCCATCCATGATGTGGGCAAAATCGCTATCCCGGACACCATACTTAACAAACCCGGAGCCCTTGACCCGGTAGAATTTGAGATTATCAAGACTCATTCTCAATTGGGTTATGAGATGTTGAAAAATTCTGCCCGACCGATCCTTAAGACAGCGGCCCTGATTGCTTTGCAGCATCATGAACACTGGGACGGGCAGGGCTATCCCAGCGGGCTAAGCGGCAATGAGATACATCCCTTCGGGCGTATTGTCGCACTGGCCGACGTATTTGATGCACTGGGCACACGACGGGTATATAAGGATGCCTGGCCTCTGCCGGATATCTTCGATTATGTCCGCAGCCAGAGCGGCAAGCAGTTTGAGCCGGCTCTGATCAAGATCATCCTCGATCATCAGGAAGAATTCATCCAGATCAGAAGGGACAACCCTGATACCAGTCGATAAGAATCACTTTCGCTGCCTTCAGTGCCTGGCATCATCCTGGCTGAATGAAGTAATCGATTTCCATATTATATTGACCCGGGGGGTGCTTCATGAGGAGAGAACCTGGTTTCCCGGATAACCATAATTCAACCAGCAATCAACATCTCTTGCGGGCTGAGCTTAATGGCAAGCCTATGCCCATCCCGCGTTTTTTGTTGCTGGCACGTAATATAGCAGCTGCTTTGACCGACTATCATCAGGTATCCGGGGTACATTCCAACATCAATCCTGAACATCTGGTGATAAACCTGCCCAGTGATCAGGTACTGCTGACCGACCCCAACCGGTTGCCCAACCTCAATATAGATGAATATTATCCGCTGGCCTATATTTCACCGGAACAGACCGGTCGCCTCAATCAGGCCTTGGATTATCGCAGCGACCTGTATTCGCTTGGTATTACGCTCTATGAGATGCTGACCGGCACCCTGCCTTTCTCGGCCCGGGAACCTCTGGAGTGGGTCCATTATCATATAGCCCGAAATCCAGTCAATCCGATAGATCTGGTTCCCGGAATACCAATTATACTATCAGAAATAATCATCAGACTTCTGGCCAAATCCCCCCAGGAACGTTTTCAGACCTCACACGGCCTGCTCTATGATCTGGAACAATGCCTGGAACAATGGACACTGAACGGAGAGATCAGTAATTTCGTCCCGGGTACTCAGGATGTTTCTGATACCTTACTAATCCCCCAGCGCCTGTATGGCAGAGAAGCTGCCTTCAAAAAACTTCTGCAGGCATTTGATCTGGTTACTGGCAAACATATCCCCCAGATGGTCGTGATCTCGGGTTATTCAGGAATTGGTAAAACCGCCCTGGTCCGAGAGCTGTACAAGGCCGTAGCAGATCACTACGGTTACTTCATCTCCGGCAAATTTGAGCAATTCAGCGAGATCCCCTATTCGACGATATCCAGTTCCTTTGCGGAATTGATCCAGCAGCTGCTTAGTGAAAGTGATGAACTTCTGGGCGCATGGAAAGAGAAGATTATCAGTGCTCTGGGCAGCAATGCCCAGCTGATCATCGATCTGATTCCCCAGTTGGAGATCATAATCGGCAAACAAAAGCCGGTTATGCAGATGCCTCCCACTCAGGCCCAAAACCGTTTTCACATGGCCTTCGGGCAATTTATGAGTGTGTTCAGCAGCATTGATCGCCCCCTGGTCTGGTTCCTGGATGACCTGCAGTGGATAGATCCGGCCAGTCTCAAATTGCTGCTTTACCTGATCGAACAGCAAGAGCTGCCACCCTTCCTTTTCATCGGCGCCTATCGTGACAATGAACTCTCCACTGAACATCCGCTGCTGCTGGCCTTGAACAGTCTGGGCATGTCCAGCCAGCTTATACATAATATTGAGCTTGGCCCGCTTACAGCGACTGATATTGCCGGTTTTCTGAGCGATGCCCTGCCCAACGCCTGCGAAGACATCACCGAGCTGGCCCAGGTATTCATGGATAAAACCGCCGGCAATGCCTTTTTCATGATCCAGTTCCTGAAATCGCTGCACGCCGAAAGCCTCATTTTTTTTGACAAAGCGAGCGGTCAATGGTGCTGGAATGTAACTGCTATTAAAAAAACCGGCTACACCGATAATGTGGTTGATTTCATGCTGATCAGATTGCGCAGCCTGGATCAGGCAACCCAAACCATCCTGCAGTTTGCAGCCTGTATCGGCGGTGTCTTCGATTTGAGCACCCTGACCGTGGCCAGCAACAGCAGCTTTGAACATGTGCAGAAGGCACTGCAGGAGGCTATTAATGATGGCCTGGTACTGCAATACGGAGACAACATCTACAACTTCCAGCACGACCGGATTCAGCAAGCCGCTTACAATCTAATTCCGTTCGAATTGCGCCCCCACATTCATCTGCAGGTTGGTACCATGCTGGTAGAAAATACCCTGCTAGGGGGTGCCGAACCCGATATTTTCGCCGTAGTCAACCAGCTGAACCTGGCCATTGAGCTGATCTGCGAACCGGAAGACCGGGCCAGGTTGTCAGGATATAATCTGGCAGCTGGCAAAAAGGCCAAGACCGCCACGGCCTACGGCCCCGCCTACCGCTACCTGCAGACCGCAATTGGATTACTTAATCGCGACAGCTGGGATGCTCATTATGAACTGACCCTGCACCTGCATGAAGAAGCAGCGGAAACTGCCTACCTGCTGGGATCATATGCCGAAACCGACGCCCTGGTGGATAGTGTGCTCGATAATGCTCGGACTGTGCTGGATAAAACAATGGCTTATATGGTCAGGATCGATACTTATATAGCGCAAAGCCGCATAAACAAAGCAGTGGAAACCGGCCTGGAGATTCTTGGGCTGTTGGGCTTGAATATACCGCAAAAACCTCGTCCCTTCGATGTCGATTTCCATCTTTTCAAGACCAAATGGTTAAGTTCCGGGCTCTGGCACGGAAAACGGGTCGAAGACCTGCTGGAACTGCCGACCATGACCAATCCGGTCAGTATTGCCCAGATGGAGATCATGAATACCATATTCTCAGCCCTTTATATCACCAACGATCCGCTGATGCCCCTGGATGCCAGTCTGATGACCGAGCTTTCCATGCACTACGGCAACTACGCCGTATCTCCTTACGGCTATGCCACCTATGGCTTTGTCTTGTGCGCTCGCAACCGGGATATAGAAACCGGATATCGTTTCGGCCAACTGGCCCTACGGCTGCTGGAAGATAGGCTCCTGGACAGCAAAGCTGCCGCCAAAACGCTCTATGCCGTACATGGTTTCAGCACCCATTCCAAACAGCATCTCCGCGACTGCCTGCCAGGTTTGCTTGAGGTCTCGCGCATAGGCATGGAAACCGGTGATTTTGAATACGCCGGTCGTGCTCTTACCCTGCATCCGCGCTACATGTTTTTACTGGGGGAGCCCCTACCGCAGGTTAACAAAATAATCGAACACAACATCCAGACCATCACCCAGTTAAAACAGCAGGGCAGCCTGCTTTATTTAACCATAACCCAGCAGGCAGTCACTAATCTGCTCCGCGAAACACCGGATCCGACCTGCCTTAATGGACCCTATTATGACGAAGAAAGAATGCTGCCGTTGCATGAAGCCAATAATGATTCTTATGGCATCTTCCAGGTCTATTTTCACAAACTCCTGCTGGCTTATCTTTTCAATGACTATGTCCGGGCCCGTGAATATGCTGATCAGGTCCGGGAGCGGGTTTTCAGTTCCACCGCTCAATATTTCTATTACTACTCTCACGCCTATGACTCATTGGCCCTGCTGGCCTCCCTGGACAATGCCAGCCGCGATGAACGCCGGGATATGCTTAAGAGAGTGGCCGGCAACCAGGCCAGGTTAAAAAAATGGGCTTATCATGCACCTATGAACCATCAGCATCGCTGGCATATGGTCGAAGGTGAATTAGCCCGGGTCAATGCCCAATACCGATTGGCTCATCAGCATTTTCTCCAGGCCATCGAACTGGCTAACCAGAGCGGGTATGCCTATGAGGAAGGCCTGGCCTTTGAACTGCTGGGGCGGCTCCATCGTCAATTTGAGAATCAGGCCTTGAGCAGCACCTTTCTAAGAGAAGCCCGCTCTTGTTATCAGCGCTGGGGAGGGGAAGCCAAGGTCAGAGATATGGACAAATATTCCCAGAACTCTGCCGCAACATATAATTACCCGGCCGCGAACCTGGATCAGCTCAGGTCCATGCATACAGGCAATCTTTCGGCCCTGGATCTGACTACGGTCCTTAAAGCATCCCATGCCATTTCCGAAGAAATGCTGCTGGAACCGCTATTGGGCAAGCTGATGCATATAGTGATTGAAAATGCCGGCGCTCAGCGCGGGGTGCTGCTAACCAACCAGGACAACCGCCTGACTATGGCGGCTCAGGCATCCATGCAGGAGGGCCATATCGTCCTGATGGAGACCGCTCCAGACTTAAGCAGCACACTGCCCTGGTCGATCATCAATTACGCCAAGAATACCCGGGAAAGCTTGATCGTAAACGATCCGCTGGACAATAGCATCTACGCCAACGACTCCTACATAAGAGCCAACCGACCCCAATCGCTGTTGTGTCTGCCGGTGATCAAGCAAAACAAGCTTATTGCCATACTCTACCTGGAGAATAACCTGCTGTCCGGCGCCTTCACCCCGGAGAAGCTGAGTATAATTGAACTCATGACCAGTCAGGCGGCTATATCCATCGAAAACGCCGCCTTATATTCAGCCCTCAGTTCTTCAGAGGAAAGGTATCGGACGATTTTCCAGAATACCGGTACCGCCATGATGTTCATAGAAGACGATATGACCATTTCAATGAGCAATAAGGAGTTCCACAAGTTAATCGGTTATTCGGCCGAAGAAATTGACGGGGAAATGAAGTGGACGGATTTAGTATATGATCAGGAAGATCTTCAGAAGATGCTTGAATATCACAAACTGCGCCGGCCAAAACCTACTGCTGTCCCAACCAGTTATGAATGCAAAATGAGGAACCGCTACGGCGGATATAGAGATATGGTTCTATATGTCGTCATGATGCCGGAAGGTATGCAGAGCCTGGCTTCTTTGATTGATATAACCAAACGCAAGCAGGCCGAAGAAGCTCTCCGGCAATCCGAGGAAAAGTATCGGACCATTTTCGAAAACACCGGAACCGCTACCATCATTGTAGAAAACGATACCATCGTTTCCCTGGCCAATTCTGAGTTCTGCCACTGGTCCGGTTATAGCAAGGATGAAATTGAAAACAAAATCAGCTGGCTCGAATTCGTCAAGGGAACGGAACAGGAAAAAATCCTTCATATGCATAATCAGAGACGCGCTGATATAATTGACCTACCCAATCACTATGAATTAACCGTTTATGATCGCAATGGAAACCGAAAAAATATCCTTTTGACGGTAGCAATGATCACCAAAACCCAAAGTGTTGTCGGCTTGATCGACATCACCGAGCGACTGCAGGCCGAAGAAGAGGTCCGCCGCCTGAACGCCGAACTGGAGCTTAAGGTGGAACTGCGTACCCAGGACCTCACTGCCGCCAATCAAGAATTAATTTCCATGAATCAGGAACTGCAGGCTTTGAACAATGAATTTGAGGCGGCTAATAATGCGCTGTTCCGGGAAATCGCCGAAAGGAAAAAAATCGAAGAGGCACTGGCCGCCGCCAACCTGGAGCTTTCTAATACCATCGAACAGTTGAAAGCTGCCCAGATGAGCCTGGTCTGGTCGGAGAAGATGGCCTCACTCGGGCGTCTGGTAGCGGGAGTTGCCCATGAGATCAATACTCCGGTGGGGGTAGGGGTCACCGCCGCCTCCAATCTGGAACAGATCACCAAAGATTTCAGCAGGCTGTATGACCAAGACCAGATTACCCGCCAGGGCCTGGAGGATTATCTGGATGATTGTCAGACCGCGGTATCGATTATAACCACCAATCTCAACCGCGCCTCCCATTTGATCAGGAGTTTCAAGGAGGTTTCGGTTGATCAGACCAGTGAAACCCGCCGGGTATTCCGGGTGAAAAGCTACCTGGATGAAATACTGCTCAGCCTGCATCCCAAGCTCAAGAAAACCAGTCATGTGATCATGGTAAATTGTGATGAAACTCTGGAAATCGACAATTATCCCGGCGCCTTTGCCCAGATCCTGACCAATCTGGTGATGAATTCTCTGGTGCACGCTTATGATCAGGATGAGAGCGGGCACCTGATCATCGAGGTCAGAAAACTGGACGGCTCCCTGCAGCTCGATTACAGTGATGACGGCAAGGGAATCGAGCCCGAGAGCCTTTCCAAGATATTCGACCCCTTCTTCACCACTGACCGCGAACACGGCGGCACTGGCTTGGGGCTCTCCATCGTTTATAATATTGTTACCATACAGCTGGAGGGTACTATAGAGTGCTCCAGTCAGCCGGGCCAGGGCACCAGCTTCCGCATCCGGGTCCCACTGACCAAAAAGGAATCTGAACGGGCTTAATCGCCTCCGTTGAGCCTCTTCTTCATCAACAGATAGTTGATACTATCCACCAGGGCTTGCCAGGAAGCCTCAATAATATTCTCCGATACTCCTACTGTACTCCAGGTCCCGCTGCAGTCGGCCGAATCGATCAAGACCCGAACCCTGGCCGCAGTCGCATTCGCTCCATCCAAAACCCTGACCTTGTAGTCGGAAAGATGCATGTCAGTTATCTCCGGATAGACCTGGGTCAAGGCCTTGCGCAGTGAATTATCCAGCGCATTGACCGGGCCATCGCCCTCCGCTACGGTATGATAGGTGGTATCGCCTACCTCAATCTTGATCATGGCCTCGGAGGTAATGATATCGTCCTCGTTCTTCTCCAGGATGATCTTCATATTCTTGAGACTGAAGAAATCTTCCGTCTGACCGAAGGCCTTGCGCAGGAAAAGTTCCAGGGAAGCCTCTGCTCCTTCGAACTGGAAACCCTCGTTCTCCATTTCCTTGATCTGCTTGATCACCTTACGGGTGTCCGCATCATATTTATCAACATCCAGCCCAAATTCCCTGGCCTTGTAGAGCAGGTTGGACAAACCGGAAAGCTCAGATACCAATACCCTGCGGTGATTGCCTACCGTTTCCGGGTTTATGTGTTCATAGGTCAAGGCATCCTTAAGCAGCGCACTTACATGGATGCCGGCCTTGTGGGTAAAGGCCCCGGAACCGACGAATGGCTTATTGCTATGATGCGGCATATTGGCGATCTCACTTACATAATGGGAAACCTCGCTGATATGGCGCAGGTTGTCCTTGGGCAGAGCCCGCAGTCTCAGTTTCAGTTCCAGATTGGGAATAATCTCGCAGAGATCGGCATTGCCACAGCGTTCACCATAACCATTGATAGTTCCCTGCACCTGCCGGCAGCCCTTGCGAATCGCGATGATAGAGTTGGCTGTAGCACATCCCCCGTCATTGTGGGCATGTATCCCTAAAGGTACGCTGGTTGTCTGCAAGACATGCCCGACAATCTCTTCGATCTCCCAGGGCAGGGTGCCGCCATTAGTATCACACAAGGCCAGCAGATCAGCGCCGGCCTGTTCGGCGACTTTTAACACCTGGAGGGCGTATCCCTGGTTGTTCTTATAACCGTCAAAGAAGTGCTCCGCATCAAAAATGACTTCCAGGCCCTTGGCCTTGAGATACGCTATAGTATCCCTGACCATGGCCAGGTTCTCTTCCAGGGTCGTCTCCAAGGCCCGTGCCACGTGGAAATCCCAACTCTTGCCGAAAATCGTGGCCGTCTTCACCCCGGCATCCAGCAGAGCCTGAATGTTGCCGTCCATTTGCACATTGACCCCCGGTTTGCGGGTGGAGCTGAATGCTACGATCCTGGCATGCTTGAATTGGATATCCTGAACCGTCCTGAAGAAATCCAGGTCCTTGGGATTGCTGCCGGGCCAGCCGCCTTCGATATAGCTTACCCCCAGGTAATCCAGCTTGCGGGCAATCTTGATCTTGTCCTCCAGCGATAGTGACATGCCCTCTCCCTGCGAACCGTCCCGCAAGGTTGTATCATAAACTCTTACATCCAATCGGTAATCCCCAAAACAAAATTCCTCCTGCCTGAAAATAATTAACCACAGATTAAAAAAAGGACGCAGATTCACGCAGATTATTATGATTTAGTAAGAAAATAGCCACAGGTAAAGTTACTGAAACAGTCTTATGTTAATCATTATAGTCTAAAATCCGTGTTAATCTGTGGCTAATAAAAAATCTGTGTGCTATTCGTTCCCTTACTTCAATATCGCTTCGACGACTTTGTTGCCCATCTCTACCGTGTTGACCGGGGTGCCGCCCTGTTCCATCAGATCCGGGGTGCGGTATCCCTCCGACAGCACCTTACGTACGGCATCTTCAATAGCCAGGGCTTCTGTTTCCAGTTTAAAGGTATATCTCAGCATCATAGCAGCTGAGAGAATCGTGGCCAGGGGATTAGCCTTCTTCTGCCCGGCGATATCCGGAGCACTGCCGTGCGAAGGTTCATACAGACTGACTTGCCCGCCAATGGAGGCACTGGGCAGCATGCCAATAGAACCGGTCAGCATGGAGGCCTCATCGGTGAGGATGTCGCCGAACATGTTCTCAGTAACGATAACGTCAAACTGACGGGGGTTGCGGATCAACTGCATGGAGCAATTGTCAACATACATATGGGTAAGTTCCACCTGCGGGTACTCCTTGCCCAGTTCGGTCACTGTCTCCCGCCACAGGCGTGAAGTCTCAATAACATTGGCCTTATCCACGGAACACAGCTTGCCCCGGCGTCCTGCCGCCGCTTGAAAGGCAAAACGGGCAATGCGCTCAATCTCATAAGTAGAGTAGCTCAGTATATCGGTGGCCTTCTGCCCGCCGTCCGCGGTGGCCTCCCGGAAACGGTCGCCAAAATACAGACCTCCGGTGAGCTCGCGTACTACCATGATGTCGACTCCGCTGATTACTTCCTCTTTCAGAGTGGAAGCCGCCAGAAGTCCCGGAAACATTATGCAGGGCCGCAAGTTGGCGAATAGCTGCAGCTCCTTGCGCAGGGGCAGCAGGGCGCCGACTTCGGGACGCAGATGAACCGGCAGTTTATCATACTGGGGCGCGCCGATGGCTCCCAGCAGCACCGCCTCAGAGTGTTTGCACAGATCCAGAGTTTCGGTCGGCAGCGGGGTGCCGGTGGCATCATATGCCGCTCCACCTACCAGAGCTTCGGTAAATTCGAATTCATGCCCATACTTCTGACCAATAGCCTGCAAGGCCTTGATCGCCTCCGGAACAATCTCCACACCGATGCCGTCACCGGGCAGAACCGCAATCTTAAACATACACTCCATCCTTCCTATTTCAAATAATAGACGCGGGATTTTAATAGACGCAGATTTTCGCAGATTTTTTATGATTAACGCAGTTTTCTTGTCATTGTGGTATTGCGATAATCAATATCTGCGTTATCATAATAATCTGCGTGCAGCGCAGCTGCCTGTGTCTATTGGTTCCATCCTGCGTGCGGCATCAGCCGCCTGCGTCTATTCCGTTACTATTTCTTATTCTTGATATAATTGATCAGGCCGCCCTGGTCCATGATGCCCTGCATGAATTCCGGGAAGGGCACCGCCTGGTAAACCTCACCTGATCCCAGATTCTTGATATCGCCGTTGTCCAGGTTGACCTCCACCTCGTCACCTGCTGCTATGGCATCGACTGCCGCTTCACATTCCAATATGGGCAAGCCGATATTGATGGCATTGCGATAAAAGATTCGCGCGAAATTGGGAGCTATTACACAGGATACCCCGGCCGCCTTGATGGCGATGGGTGCGTGCTCGCGTGAACTGCCGCAGCCAAAATTCTTGCCGGCTACAATCATATCTCCTGCCTTAACCTTGTTCGGGAATTCGGCATCCGCATCTTCCATGCAGTGTTTGGCCAGTTCCTTCGGATCCGAGGTATTCAAATAACGGGCCGGAATAATAGCGTCTGTATCCACATCAGCCCCGAATTTATGCACCTTACCAGTTAACTTCATAACAAAACCTCCTTTTTTAATAGACGCAGATTTACGCTGATTTATATGAATTACGCAGATTTTTTTGTAGGGGCGAATTCCATATCCGCCCCTACATCTGATTGCTGCATCTTAAAATTATTCTGCGTCAATCATAAAAATTCTGCGTCCATCTGCGTCTATTCGTTACCCCAGTCTGCGTCTCTTAATCCTTAAACCTCCCAGGGGGGGGTGATCCTGCCCTTTAGGGCACTGGCTGCCGCTACTGCCGGGCTGGCCAGATATACCTCGGACTCGGGACTACCCATGCGACCGACAAAGTTGCGGTTGGTAGTAGCCAGGGATCTCTCGCCCTTGGCCAGGATTCCCATATGTCCGCCCAGACAGGGGCCGCAGGTCGGGGTGCTTACCACCGCTCCCGCTTCCACAAAGGCTTCTATATAACCCCGGCGCAGAGCCTCCAGATATATCTGCTGGGTGCCGGGAATGATAATGACTCGCATCTCGGGATGGACCTTTCTACCCTTGAGCAGTCCGGCCGCGATCTCCAGATCCTCGATACGTCCATTGGTGCAGGAACCGATGACCACCTGGTCCAAGACCACATCAGCGGCTTCGCTGACCGGGCGGGTATTCTCAGGCAGATGCGGAAATGCCACTACCGGCTCCATATCGGTTACGTCGTATTCCCGAACCTCGCAGTATTTAGCGTCCGGATCGGATTCATATACCTTATAGGGGCGCTTGGCCCGGTTCTTGACATAATCCAAGGTCTTGTCATCAACGGCAAAGATGCCGTTCTTGCCGCCGGCTTCGATGGCCATATTGGCCATGGTAAAGCGATTGTCCATGGACAGTCCCGAAATCACCTCGCCGGTAAACTCCATGGACATGTAGCGGGCGCCGTCCACCCCAATATCGCCGATAGTTCGTAAGATAAGGTCTTTGCCGCTGACCCATTGGGGCAGCTTGCCATAGAATACGAATTTAATACTCTCGGGTACCTTGAACCATACCTCACCGGTGGCCATACCAGCCGCCATGTCGGTCGAACCTACACCGGTGGCGAAGGCTCCTAATGCTCCATAGGTACAGGTGTGCGAATCAGCGCCAATGATTAAATCGCCCGGCAGCACCAGTCCCTGTTCCGGCAGCAGGCAGTGTTCGATGCCCATCTGCCCGATCTCGAAATAATGCTTGATCCCGTAGCGACGGGCAAATTCCCGCATTGATTTGCTCTGTTCCGCTGATTTGATGTCTTTATTGGGAGTAAAATGGTCAGGCACCAGAACCACCATCTCCGGGTCAGCCACCCGGTCAAGTCCCAGCCGGTCAAACTCGGTTATCGCCACCGGCGTGGTAATATCATTGCCCAGTACCACATCCAGTTTGCAATTGACCAGTTCCCCAGCCTCCACCTGCTGACGACCGGCATGGGCCGCCAGAATCTTCTGGCTTATCGTCATTCCCATGATCTATCACTCCTCCGTCTTTGTCATACCGGGTTTGCTTACCTCGTAAGCTGCCTTGTTGATGGCATTCATATAAGCCTTGACACTGGCATCGACGATATCAGTGGAAACCCCGCGGCCGCCGACCTTGAGATCTCCCACCTGGACTTTGAGCACTACTTCACCCAGAGCATCCTTGCCGCTGGTCACCGCATTGAGTTTAAAATCGGCTAGCTTGCCGGGCAGCCCGGTGATCTGATCTATCGCGTTGAAGGCTGCATCCACCGGTCCATCACCGCAGGCAGCAGCTTCGATCTTGCCGCGGCTGCCCTCAATGCCGACGGTGGCAGTAGGAACGACAGTGCTGCCACCGGTGAAATGCAGGTAATGCAGCTTGAAACGTTCCGGAATCAGGGTCACCTCATCATTTACCAGGGCAATGATGTCCTCGTCGCTGATCTCTTTTTTCTTATCGGCCAAATCCTTGAAGCGGGCAAAGGCCCGGTCCAGCTCGGCCTCGTTCACTTCCAGCCCCAACTCCTGCAAGCGGTCACCAAAGGCATGGCGCCCCGAGTGTTTGCCCATCACCAGACTGCTCTTGGTCACGCCCACACTCTCAGGACTCATTATCTCGTAGGTAGTGCGGTCCTTCAACATTCCATCCTGATGAATACCGGATTCATGAGCAAAGGCGTTGGCCCCGACTACTGCCTTGTTGGGCTGCACCGATGTACCGGTAATATGGGTCAAAAGACTGCTGGTCGGGACTAACTGCCGTGTATTTATCATGGTTTCGCCAGGACCAAAGATATCGCCCCGGGTCTTGACCGCCATAACCACTTCTTCCAGAGCGGTGTTGCCGGCCCTCTCGCCAATACCGTTGATGGTGCATTCGACCTGACGGGCTCCGGCCTGGATGGCTGCCAGGGCATTGGAGGTGGCCAAACCCAGATCATTATGACAATGCACCGAGATAATAGCTTTATTGATATTGGAGACGTTTTCAAACAGATAACGGATCAGTGCATTGAACTCCGAAGGTATCGCATAGCCTACCGTGTCCGGTATATTGACCGTGGTTGCTCCGGCAGCGATAACCCCTTCTACCATCTGGGCCAGGTAGGCCCAGTCACTGCGGGTGGCATCCATCGGCGAAAATTCCACATTGGAGGTTAAGGATGCGGCATGTTTGACCGCTGTTATGGCCTGTTCCAGCACCTGTTCCCGCGTCTTTTTGAACTGGTTGATTATGTGTATGTCCGAACTTGATATAAACGTGTGGATACGGGGATTTTCCGCAGCTTTCAGGGCATCCCAGGCTACATTGATATCTTCAACATTGGCCCTTGCCAGCCCAGCCACCTGAACCCCTTTGACGCGGGCGGCTATCTTCCTCACCGATTCAAAATCTCCGGGGGAAGAACGCGGGAATCCCGCCTCGATGATATCTACGTTTAGCTTAACCAGTTGGTCCGCAAAACGGAGCTTTTCTTCTATATTCATGCTGAAGCCGGGAGACTGCTCCCCGTCCCTCAGCGTAGTATCGAAAATGTATATCCGGTCTGACATTCAAGTCACCTCCAGTATTTTTTAATAGACACAGATTTGCACATATTTTGTATGATTTGGTATGAAAATTGCGCAAACCACCACCGTGATCCATATGAACGCAATCCCCGGAGGGGGATTAACACAGACACAGACCTCCATGACCACGTATGTGGTCACTGAAAGTGGATGAAATACCATATGTGCCTTGGTCTAAGCCCAAAATGCAATTGTGCTGCATAGGCCTTTCATGGCTGATTTTTCAGGTTTGTTGCAGTTAATTTCATATGCCATGATTTTCTATCATGGTTGCAGCCTGCGACACTGCTTGTTAATCGCTACATTTAACACAAGCAATATCCCAACTGCCACATTAATGTTATTTCATTTGCTAAAAAATCCGTGTTATTCATATAGATCTGCGTGCGAACGCAGTGAGCCTGCGTCTATTAGGTCTTTCTTCTATTTGGTATCTTTTAACCAGGGCATCATGCTTCTCAGTTGGGCGCCGACCTTTTCGATCAGGTGTTCGGAGCCTTCCTTCTTCAGGGCGTTGTAAACCGGACGTCCCACCTGGTTTTCGAGGAGCCACTCGCGGGCAAAGCTGCCATTCTGGATCTCATCCAATACGTAACGCATCTCCTCTTTTACATCTTCATTGATAAGGCGCGGTCCGGTGATCAGGTCGCCATATTCAGCAGTATCACTGATTGAGAAGCGCATCATGGACATGCCGCCCTCATACATCAGGTCAACGATCAGTTTCAGCTCATGCATACATTCGAAATAGGCGATCTCCGGCTGATATCCAGCCTCAACCAGTGTCTCAAAGCCAGCTCTGACCAGGGCAGTGGTGCCGCCGCAGAGTACACATTGCTCACCGAACAGGTCGGTCTCCGTCTCTTCCCGGAAGGTGGTCTCTATGACCCCGGCCCGGGTGGCGCCGATCGCCTTGGCAAAAGCCAGTGACATATCAAAGGCCTGACCAGTGAAGTCCTGTTCAACCGCTACAATGGCTGGCACGCCGGCGCCCTTCTGGTACATGCGCCGCACCAGATGGCCTGGTCCCTTGGGAGCAACCATGAATACATCAATATCGGCCGGGGGAACTATCTGGCCAAAATGGATATTGAAGCCATGGGAAAAGCCCAGGGCGTTGCCAGGTTTCAGATAAGGCGCGATTTCTTCTCTATATACCTTGGATTGCAGGGTATCCGGCACCAAAATATGCACAATATCGGCAGCCTGAGCGGCTTCAGCCACAGTCATGGGAGTGATGCCGGCTTCTTTGACAGAATTCCATTCAGCCTCGGTAACAGCATCGACCGGCTTGCGCAGTCCTACAATAACATTGCAGCCGCTCTCATGAGCATTCTGAGCCTGGGCATGGCCCTGACTGCCAAAGCCGATAACCGCAATAGTTTTGCCTTTCAGTAGATCCAGGTTTGCATCCGCATCATAATACATTTTCGCCATTTCCAATTACCTCCTAAAATTTTAAACTCCTACTTGCCGCCGCGGACCATGGCCACTTTACCGGTGCGGACCAGTTCGATTATGCCGAAGGGCGCCAGGGCCACTTCTATAGCATCTATCTTGCCGGAATCGCCAGTAGCCTCGATAATCAGGCTACTGCGCCCAATATCCACTATCCGGCCGCGGAAGATATCCACGATCTGCACGATTTCGCTGCGAACACTGGTATCTGCCTTCACCTTGACCAGCACCAGTTCCCGTTCAACGGCCCGTTCTTCCGTGATATCTATGATTTTTATAACATCGACCAACTTATAAAGCTGTTTGGTTACCTGCTCTATTATCTTGTCATCACCGGATACAACCAGGGTAATCCGGGATATGGTTGGGTTCTCCGTCTGTCCGACCGTCAGGCTCTCAATATTATACCCCCGCCGACGAAACAACGTGGTTACTCGGGTCAGGACACCGGGCTTGTTCTCAACAGTGACGGAAAGTGTGTGTTTCTTCATACCCTAATCACCCCCCAGCATATTAAAGAGAGCGGCTCCCGGAGGTACCATGGGATAAACGTTGGCCTCCCGATCCACCCAGAAGTCAATAATAACCGGCCGGTCTTTGACCTCCATGGCCTGTTTTAAAGCTGCTTCCACCTGGCTGGCATCCTTGACCCGAATGCCTACTGCACCATAGGCTTCGGCCAATTTCACGAAATCGGGCTGATGCTCGATATTGGTGAAAGAGTAGCGCCCACCGTAGAAGAGACCCTGCCATTGGCGAACCATGCCGAGAAATTGATTGTTTAATATACATATGATTACCGGCAGCCGATACTGGGTAGCGGTGCCCAGTTCCTGAATATTCATCTGGATGCTGCCGTCACCGGCAATATCGATAACAACTTTGTCCGGGCAGGCAATCTTCGCCCCGATCGCCGCCGGAAAGCCAAAGCCCATGGTGCCCAACCCGCCAGAACTAATAAAACTGCGCGGGTGCTTGCCCTTGAAATACTGGGCCGCCCACATCTGGTTCTGGCCTACCTCAGTGGCTATTATGGCCTCTCCGCCAGTAAGTTCGTAGATCTTTTCCACCACGTGCTGGGGCATGATACGTCCTTCGGCCGAGGGTCCGTAGCGCATGGGAAATTCCTCTTTCCAGCGGTCGATAGTCTTGTGCCATTCACCGTATCCTTCAACCGGCTCCAGCCGCCCGTTGATGGCGGCCAGCACTTCTTTGACATCCCCGACGATGGGAATGTCGACCGCAACATTTTTGCCGATCTCAGCGGCATCGATGTCAATATGGATGACCTTGGCATGGGGAGCAAAATGGTCGAGATGCCCGGTAACCCGGTCATCAAATCTTACTCCTACTGCTATCAGAACATCGCATTCACCAATGGCATAGTTGGCATAGCGGGTACCATGCATACCTAGCATGCCCAGATACAGATAATTGTTGGCCGGGAAGGACCCAATGCCCATCAGGGTATTGGTAACCGGAATCTTTCGCTTTTGCGCCAGCTCAGTCAGTTCGCCGGCAGCATCGGCACCGATGACTCCTCCGCCACAATAGATTACCGGGCGTTCTGCCTGTTTGATCATTTCCACCGCGGAAATGACCTGACCGGCATTAAAGCCCTTCATTACCCTATAACCACGGAGGTTGATCTCCGGGTCACTCGGTTCGAAGTCGATGGATCTTTCCATGATATCCTTGGGCAGGTCGACAACTACCGGTCCCGGCCGGTTGGTACGGGCTATATAAAAAGCCTCCCGTACTACCCTGGGCACATCTTCCGTCTTCTCCACCAGGTAATTATGCTTGGTAATCGGAAGGGTGATACCGCAAATATCAGCTTCCTGGAAGGCATCACGCCCAATTAAAGGACTGCCCACTTGACCAGTAAAGCATACCAGCGGAATCGAATCCATATAAGCATTGGCAATGCCGGTTACCAGATTGGTAGCTCCCGGACCTGAAGTAGCGATGCACACACCGACCTTGCCGGAAGCCCGGGCATAACCCTCAGCCGCGTGGACGGCACCCTGTTCATGGCGGGCCAGGATATGCCTGATATCGGACGTATAAAGTGCATCATAAATTGGTAGGACTGCTCCGCCGGGGTAGCCGAATACGGTATCCACCCCCTCTTCTTTCAGGCAATTTAGTAGAATTTCTGCTCCTCTCATATTCACCTGATCACCTCCACGCTAGTTGTTATATTTATTAATCCCAAGGATTTGATTTCTGATTGGTAGTTGTTTTTTCTGAAATAATTCCTTTAAAGCTTTAAGGAAATAACATCTCCCCGAAATGGGAAGCAGGGCGGTCAAAAACCCAGGAGTTGTTATGAAAGGTCATCGGTTTTTTGTCTGGTGTATCTATATATTATCATACAACATCTAGTTTATCTGTAGTCAATTATTGTTTACTTTTAGTAAATAATTGTTGAGGCTAACTAGAAAGGCGGGCTGGATGGCCCGCCTCGTTTGCTTTACCGGTGGCTTTTATTTCTTGAAAACCGCCCCGGTACTGGCTGATTGTACCATCTCTGCGTAACGTTTCATATATCCGGTTTTAATGTTGGGAAGCGGTGCTCTAAGCCGGCTCCTCCGGGTGCTAAGCTCCTCTTCCCCGACCATAAGTCGAAGTCGAAGGCCGGGTATGTCGATGCTGATAAGGTCGCCTTCCTCCACCAGGGCAATGGTTCCTCCGGCAAATGCTTCCGGCGAAACGTGACCAATGGAAGCTCCCCGGGTGGCCCCCGAGAAACGCCCGTCAGTAATCAAGGCTACCTCTTTATCCAGCCCCATGCCGGCAATAGCCGAGGTGGGGGTCAGCATCTCCCGCATGCCCGGTCCACCCGCCGGACCTTCGTAACGAATTACAATAACGTCCCCGGAATTTATCTTCTTTCCGAGTATAGCCTTAACCGCTGCTTCTTCGGAATCAAAGACCCGGGCTGGTCCTTCGTGTTGCATCATCTCAGGTGCTACTGCGGATCTCTTGACTACCGCGCCTTCCGGTGCCAGGTTGCCAAATAGTATAGCCAACCCGCCGTTTTGGCTGTAGGGATCGCTGACCGGGTGGATCACGCTGTTGTCCTTAACCGGAGTCTGGGCAGTGTTTTCTCCCACAGTTTTACCGGTCACGGTTATGCAATCATTATTAATCAAGCCAATCTTGTTCAGTTCGTTGAACATAGCCTGGATCCCGCCGGCATGATAGAGGTCTTCCATATGATGGGGACCGGCCGGGCTGAGTTTTACCAGATGCGGGGTGCTGGCGCTGATTTCGTTAAACGTATTCAAATCGATCTTAACCCCGGTTTCGCTCGCAATCGCTAACAGATGCAGGACAGAGTTGGAGGAGCAGCCGATGGCCATATCCAACCTAATCGCATTATTGAAAGCCTCCGGTGTCATGATGTCCAGAGGACAGATATTCTTCTCCAGCAGTTCCATCGCCTTCATGCCTGCCAGTTTGGCCAGGCGGATCCGCTCGGAATATACCGCCGGTATGGTTCCGTTGCCGGGCAGTCCCATGCCCAGGGCTTCGGTCAGGCAGTTCATGGAATTGGCGGTAAACATGCCAGCACATGAGCCGCAGGTGGGACAGGCGCACTCCTCCAAATCGGCCAGTTCTTCATCATTCATCTTACCAGCAGCAACCGCCCCGGTGGCCTCAAATACCTGGGTAACACTGATCATCCGGGACCCCATACGGCCGGCCAGCATCGGTCCGCCACTCACGAATACCGAAGGTATATTGAGCCGAGCCGCTGCCATCAGCATACCGGGCACTACTTTATCGCAATTAGGGATGAAAACCAGAGCATCAAAGGCATGAGCCGTGGCCATAATCTCAATGGAATCGGCGATAAGCTCCCGGCTGCCCAGGGAATACTTCATGCCGATGTGGTTCATAGCTATACCGTCACAGACCCCGATAGTCTGGAACTCAAACGGGGTGCCGCCGGCCATGCGCACACCGGCCTTGACCGCCTCACCGATTTTATCAAGGTTTATATGGCCGGGTATTATATCGTTAAAGGAATTGACGATACCGACAAAGGGCCGCCTGACCTCTTCTTCGGTCAGGCCGATAGACTTGAATAGTGCCCGGTGGGCAGCCTTCTCAACCCCAATTTTGACTAAATCACTTTTCATTGACCTTCACCTCCAGAAATATAAAAATCCCCTCGTCCAATTCAGGGACGAGAGGCTTTTCCCGCGGTACCACCCTGCTTGTCGCAGCTTGCCTGCTGCGACCGCTTGAGAGCATATTATTTAAGGTATGCTGACTTGTTAACGGACTTTTCCGTCCGGCACCACCTACTTATTCCGCAGAATGTTCGGATAGCAACTCCGGAATGAGCACTCCAGGAAATGTTAATACCGGTTTCCACCAGCCCCGGTTCTCTGTTATCAAGGGATTTCCCAGCGAAGTTCCATCATGGTTGATAAAGTATGGAGTTATGTCTAAGAAGTATATTGGAAAACCGGATTTCTGTCAAGAGGCGTACTAAGACTGCCCCTCTTTTTTCTGTTCCAGTTTGCGGATATATTCATGCAGACGAATCCTGCGCCGGCCATAAAGGTACTGGTTATTCTCTTTCTGCTTGATCTTCTTGAACATAGCCCAGAGCAGGCGGGTTCCCTCCTCGGTCTGACTGGCCTCAGAGGGGCTCATGCCGCTCAAGGACGGCAGCCGGGAATTATACCATTTGTCCAGGTAAATCTCCTTAAGTACCCCTTCCAGTTCCGGGTGCTCCTTGCATACATCGGCGGTCAGGACCTCAAAAAGTCCTTCATCCTTGATCTCCATCCCCTCGAACTCCAGACAGTCATACATACGTTCTTCAAATTCCTTGCGGGCTCGGTTGATATCATTCTCACCAAAAGCAGAAAGAGATAGCCAGCCCGGACCCAGGATATATTCCACAAAGAGACCGGGACGGGCGGGTTGGTTTTCCAGCTGATAATAAACGGTATACTGATCCTCCAGCTGTACCTTCAGACTCTTCAAACTCTCCAGGCGGTTCTGCACCGACTTGAGATCCTTAATGTAGTAACGGGCGGTGAGGAAGCGCATACCGTCTTCACCGAAGAGTTCACCGTCCTCCTGCAGCAACAGTTCCTCAAAGGAAGGATACTGTCCACCCAGATAATTGTAGGCGGTCATCAGGCCCACCTCATATTCACCGCGCAACACGATGGGAGCATCATATTCACCGGCCAGCAGGTTATGAAAATCTTCCAGGGTGTCGCGATCCCTGACGATCACCACGAACTCATCGCCATTGACTACCAGATCGGCCACCACACCGGTGAGCAAGGCTACCCCGTGGCTGAAATCATCCTCATAGGAACTGACCCGCATATGCATGCCATAGGACAACTCCTGAATCTCCCGCATATTTTCCACCCGGTCCAACAGTTCGAAGAGACTGTCCAGATCCAGTATCTCATAGACCCGGCAGTATACCTGGGCTTTCATAGGATGGAGTTCGGATTCAGCGGTGATTAGTTCATAGTCGGTCCGCTCGATCTCACCCACCGACCAGATGCCCGATGTGGCCAGCAGATAGAAGCGATACTCGCTGCGGTAGAACTCCCCTTCCTCCAGGGTTATCGAATAAGCGGAGACCCGGGCTGTGTGTCGTGAACCCTGTACCTCCCGAACCTGACCTTCCAATAAAACCGCTCCCGGGCTTAAGATCCCATCATAGTTGATGGTGAACAGAGACTGCATATTATCCTTACTGGTGGTAATATACTGCAGATATAGATCATCATTGCTCTTAAGGGCAAAGAAAAAGCTGTTCACTAACTGACGCGGAGCCAGGCGGGGCGTGATCTTCTTCATTACCTCCAGGTGAAAGGAGGGATCAGTCCCAGCTTCCTGCGGCAGGTACTTATCATAGAGATAGCGTCCCAGAGCCGGTCGAGTCATATGCCGTACATTGAAGGCATAGACCTGGGCGATTACGGCCCGGGCTTCCTCCAGGGTCACCGGAACAATATCAGATAAGGCCCGGCGGTCCTGCTCGTACTGCTGCCGGGTCATGTCTTCTATAACAAAGAAACTGTGAATGCCATCGGGGTTGAATGTAAGATAAAAGCACTCCACCTGCACGCCGGCTCCGCCGACATCCCAGGCTATGTCCAGGGTCATGCGCCCACTGTGGCGGGTGCAGCTGGCAAAGGCACCGTGGAATTCACCATGAAAGGTGATGGAATTATTGACATCCAACCCGGCCATGCGGAACTTCTCCAGGCCGCGATCCAGGCTTGATTCAAGCTCCTTGCCATATTCCATCTTCAACAAATAAAAAAAGGCCACCATCTCTTTTTCATAAAAAGAAGACAGACCCTCCAGAATGTGCGGTCTTATTTCAATGGGGATATCTTCTACCATCTCCAACAGGAACATGCGGCCTTCGTTGGTGACCACCAGTTTTTTGATCTCTTCCGCCAGGTTCTTCAACACCGGGCGGGGGAAATAGGTTCTCTTCTTCTTCATCCATATTCTCCTGAAGCTGACTCTTGACTGTAGTTCTAATGTAACATGTAACCCTGCATATGGCAAACATTCCGGTGTGGGTCCCCCTGTATATTTATTCCACAAGTCATTGCCGAGGCATCCCCGGATAATAAGCGGTAAAATATAATAAAAAATTTGCTTGATAGTGCAGGAAGATCGTCCTTATAAGGCGAATGGATTTATTCAGGTTTACCGGAACCCATAGCTATCACGAACGGATTCCCGCATACCAACCGATAAATAGTATTGCATCCAATTCCCCATTTCATTTTTAAGGGTGGTTGTGTGAGGCGCTTATTTACCGAAAAGCTAAAACCTGGCATGATAGTTGCCAGACCCATATACAGCAGCGATGGCCGCATTCTTTTGCATTCGGGCATTGAACTGGACACCAATTATATCAGCCGGCTAGCTGCCATGGGTATCATCTCGGTCTATGTCCAGGATGACCTGTTCGGCGATGTCGATATTCAGGACGTAGTATCTGAGCAGACCAGGATTGAGACCATGAAAACGGTCAGCCAGAATTTTCAAAATCTCGAGCGCAAGCAGAAGATTAACCTGCGCCAGGTGCAGGGTACCGTCGATCATATCCTGGACGAGGTACTGCATAATGCCAATGTACTTATAAACCTCTCTGATATACGAGCCTTCGATGATTACACCTTCGGTCATTCGGTAAATGTCTGTATTATTTCTATAATTACCGGCATATCGATGGGCTATAATGACAGCAAACTCAAGGAACTGGGCATAGGAGCCCTCTTGCACGATATTGGCAAGACCATGATCGACAACAGCCTGCTTAACAAACCGGGGGATCTTACCCACCAGGAGTTTCAGGAGATCAAGTGTCATACCGAATACGGCTTCGATATCCTGCGGCAGTATAACGAACTTTCCCTGCTCTCGGCCCATATCGCCTTCCAGCATCATGAACGCTGGGATGGCCAGGGCTATCCGCGCGGCCTGGCCGCCGAATCCATCCATGAATATGCGCGGATTGTGGCGGCGGTCGATGTATTTGATGCCCTGATGGCTGACCGGCCTTACCGGCCTTCGTATACCCTGAGCCAGGCCCTGCATGTTCTCAAACGCATGTCTGGTATCTACCTGGACCCCAATTGTGTCAACGCGCTGCTGGCTAACATCGCAGTCTATCCCATTGGAACGATCGTGGTATTGAATACAGGAGATATTGGTATAGTAATGGATGTAAACCGGGAACATCCCGCCCGCCCTGTAGTCAAAGTCATCTTTGACATGAACCATCGCCGGCTGGCTGATCCTCATGAAATCGACCTTTCTAAAATGGGCAATGTCACGGTGGCCAAAGCCCTCAGCGACGATGATATCGAGCGGCTGCGCCATGGGCTGCGCCACAGCGACCAGGAGGAATAGACGATGTTTTGGGATAAAGCCGGATCACATAACACCGAAAATACGATAAAACTTGCCCTGGATCGGGCAGCTGCAACGAATATAAGCCATCTGGTAATCGCCTCCTGTACCGGGGACAGTGCAAGAAAACTGGTGACCTGCGGGTTCGGGCGCAAACTGGTCTGTGTAACCCACCACTTCGGTTTTGCCAATCCGGGGGAAAATGAGATGGACCCCCAAGTCAGAGAAGATCTTATAGCCCAGGGAGTGAAGGTATTGACCACCACTCACTTCTTCGCCGGTGCAGACCGCGCCCTGCGCATGCACTTCGGCGGTGTATATCCCGCGGAGATCATGGCCCAGACCTTGCGTATCTTCGGGCAGGGTATCAAGGTGGCGGTGGAGATTTCCATTATGGCTTTGGATGCCGGGCTCATCCCTTACGGGGAGGAGATCATAGCGATTGGAGGAACTGCCGAAGGAGTAGATGCTGCCATAGTTGTAGTTCCCGCCCACTCCAGGAACTTCTTTGACACCCAGGTCCGGGAGATCATCTGTATGCCCCGGGAGAAGAAAACGAATTAGACGCAGATTTACGCTGATTAATATGATTACGCAGATTATTTTAACTAAGAATAGATTTTCATTAATCATCTCATATTAAATTTGAGGTGATTTTTTTGTTTTCGAAAATTGCGAGTCTTTTCTTGATATTTCTGATCGGCGGTACCTTTATTTATCTGCTGGCGGAAAGAGTTTTTCCAACCTTTCGCAGTAAAAATTGAGAAGGATATCCTCTAATATTTATCTGATATATCGCTCAAAATAGAATATAAGGAGGGATATATATGACTAGATATCGTACTACAGATAAGGAAGACCTCAAACAGAAATTCAATTATTTTGGCGCTATGGCCATTCCCATTGCCTTTGTCAACGGTATATTCTTTGGCGGTTATGCGTTGCGCAAGATCAGGCAATACTGGGAAGGCGGCCCCATGGACTAGTTCATACCTCCCTATCTGCTAAAGTGGTTCACCGTTCCGGTGAGCCTTTTTTTTATTCCAGTGAGATCTTTTTTTACCAAACTAAATAAAACGTATACGGAATAATGTGTTAAAATAGATAAATAAAATATTGTAAGGGGGCAGAATAATGAAACAGTACGAGACCCTTAAACTGGAGGAAAAAGAGAACGGTATACTAATAGTCGGCCTCAACCGTCCAGAGCGGCTCAATGCTATGAACCGGGCGATGGTTAAGGAATTATGTGACCTGTTCACCGACCTGGAACATAATCTGGATATCCGGGTAGTCATCCTGAAGTCAGAAGCCGAGAAGGGCTTTTGCGGAGGCATGGATGTAGCGGATTGCTTCCAACCCGAGATCATGAATGGTCCCCGTATGTACGATTTCCAACTGGACCTGGGCAAGATCGAAATAGCCATGCGTAATTGTCCACAGCCCATTATTTGTGCAGTACACGGAGCCGCGGCCGGCGCAGGTATGTGTTTCGCCCTGGCGTCAGATATCCGGATCATTACCCCGGATGCCCGTTTTAATGCCGCATTTATCAATGTAGGAATCGGCGGAGCCGATATGGGTTCTTCCTATTTTCTCACCCGCCTGATCCCGGCAGGTATTGCTTATGAGCTCATGTATACCGGTCGTTTCATGAGGGCCGAGGAAGCCATGTCATTGGGTTTTGCCTCCCGCTGCGTGGAAAAGGACAAATTACTGGATACCGCTCTGGAAATCGCTGCGGTTATTGCCGCCAAGGAACCCTTCGTGATCAAACTTACCAAGGAAGCCATCAATATTAATATGGATATCGGCAGTCTCGAGGCGGCCGTGCAGATCGAAAACCGCAATCAGAACATGATCATCCTCAACACCCTCAATAAATCAAAATAGAATCAAATCAAGCAAAAAGAGGCAAGGGGACGGTTCTTCTGCCTGCTTAAAAGCAGGCAGAAGAACCGTCCCCTTGCCTCTTTATCATTTTCTCCAACTATAATTTGAAGGTGTCGGTCACATCTTTCAGCTTGCCGGAAATGCTTTCCAGCTGGTTGATCAGACTGACTATCTCCTGCACCGAGGCCAACTGGTTCTGGGTCATGGCGGTGGCCTCCTCGGCGGAAGCGGCTGATTCTTCAGTCACTGCCGATATGCTTTCCACTGCCCGGCTTATCTCATCGCTGGAAGCCAATATTTCTTCGAAGGTGGCTGACATGTTCTGGATGGCATTGTCGATCTGCATGGCTCCGGTTTCCAGCTGCTTAAAGGCGCTGATGCTCTCCACCATGGACCGTCCCTGTTCCTGGACCAGCTGCCCGACCGACTGAGCCTCGCTGACCGCCTTCTCTACCTGGCTTTGTATATCGCTGATAATGGAAGATATACTCTGAGAAGCATTGCCGGATTCCTCCGCCAGTTTGCGAACCTCCTCCGCCACCACCGCAAATCCCCGGCCCTGTTCACCGGCCCGGGCAGCCTCAATAGCGGCATTCAAAGCCAGCAGGTTGGTCTGTTCCGCAATGCTGCTGATGAGGGTCACTATCTCGCCGATCTCGACCGTGCGCCGGTTGAGGTCGCTCATGACCTGAGACACCCGATCCGTGCTTTGCCGGGTATTTTCCATTTTGTTGTTCTGGGTCATCATCAGGTCGGTAACCCGATCCACCACCACCTTGAAGTTGATCGATTCCTTGGAGATGCTCTCAGTATCCTGGCCCATATTCTGCATGGCCTGCACCACCTGCTGGGTCAGCTGAGCCGTCTTCTGGGCGTCTTCCGCCTGACCCTGGGCGGCGCGGGCAATCTCATCCGCGCTGGCACTGACCTGCTCCGAGGCGGAACCGGTCTGCTCGGCGCTGCCCTTCAACTGAACCGATACCTCATTGATTACCGCGGCATCTGAAGCTATTTCCCCGATAACCTCCCGCCAGTTGTTGTTGATGTCGGCAAAGGTCTGCATAATCACGCCATATTCTGAATCCCAGCGGTTTTCCACCTGCTGGCTGAGATCCCGATTAGCCAAATGCCGGATGATCTCCACGATCTGTTTGATCGGTTCAACAAACCTATTGCTTAGAAAATACAATATGGTGGCAACTATGATCAGAATCACTATAACCAGTAAGGTGAGCTTTTTGAACATATCTCTGGCCGGCTGAGTGATCTCCGCCACGGGGACGGTAACCCCCAATATCCAGTTGGCATGCTTTACCGGGGCATAGGCCATATATTTATCGACCCCGTTGTATTGATATTTAGCGATACCGCTATTTCCTGCTGCCCCGGCCTGAACTGCCGCCGGCATGGTCTCTCCGAGAGTATTGAGATCCAGCTTGCCCACCTGCTTGGGGTCGGGATGAACCATACAAATACCGGCCTGGTTGGTCATTAAGGCATAACCGGTCTGACCCACCTTGACTTCCTTCACCAACTGGTCGGTTACATCGCTTTTCAGTACTCCTATCAGCACACCAACCACTCTGGAGTCACGGTATACTGGAATAGCCAGGGGGAGTACTTTATTGCCGCTGACCCTTGACACCAAGGGCTCGCTGATGACTTTTTCCCCCTTGATAGCTTTTTGGAAATAATCACGGTCCGCTACAGTTACTTGCTTTCCTTGATCGGTCAAACCTTCACCATTCGGCCAGACCAGCACAAGATTTTCGTAATAATCCGACATTGATTTCTGCAAGGAAGCAGTAGCCTCTGCCTGCTTCATCCCATTTATCGAATCATTACGAGTTATAGTCTCCATTTGTTCCAGGCGGGACTGCAGAAAAAGGTCTATTTCACCGCTGGCGGCCTCGGCAACTTGCTGACACTCCTGCTCCATCTGGTTGGTCACAATGCGACTGCTTATGGTGTATGCGGTAAGATTTTGCACTATTGCTCCCACAATGAACACCAAAACTATCCAAAACACTAATTTAAACCTGATACTCTGAGAATACTTCATCCGTCGCCACCCCCTATTATTCTTTGTTATTCTTTATTATTCGCGGATCTTCCATTAATTCCTTCCACGGAGTTCTAATTTTAAAAATGTACCTGTGTTAAAATATAATTAGTCAAGTAATGGAGGAAGCCGATATGTTAACCCAGCTGGGATCAGGAATATGGCTGGTGGCCCCGGTCGCCAAGCCGCGTTACCCCTACAGCAACAGTATGTATCTGGAGGATGAACGAAGGGTATTAATTGATTTTGGTGCTGGAGCTCGTGCCTATGCCGAACTTGATTGCGATTTGGTCACTCTGGGCCTGGCATCACATATTCATTTTGATCACATGCATGGTGACAGCCTATTCCCCCGAGCCCATATCATGGCAGGCCGAGAAGAGAATGCAGTCTACCAAGACCCTGATGAATATATCAGATTTTATGGATATGATCTTTGGGAAGAAATCATGGGAACTGATAGGACAGCTTATGGCCAGGTAGTGCCGCTGCCCGATGACGTAATTGCCCAGCCCGGCTTTCGTCATATAACCCTGGCTGGAACCTTTGCCGACGGTGATATTATTGAAACCGGAAAGCTTTCTCTTAGGGCGATACATTTGCCTGGTCATACCGTTGGTCACTATGGCTTTTACCTGGAGAAGGAAGGCATCCTCTTTTCCGGGGACATAGACCTGGTCGCGAATGGCCCCTGGTATAGCAGCGCCAGTGCCGATGTCGGGGCTCTCATATCCTCTGTTGATAAGATTCGCCAAATTGACCCCCGCATGGTAGTGCCATCTCATCGTCGGGTACAAACTGAAAATATTCAGGAGCAGCTTCAGGTATTTATTCAAGTAGTGCTGGACCGGCAGGACCGCATCATAGAATTGCTATCCACACCACACAACCTCAACACCCTCAGCGAATATGGGCTGGTGTTCCCTGCCCGTAACAACATGTATGAGATCTTCTGGGAAAGAATGACCATCCGCAATCATCTTCAGCATCTCCTGCGTGAAGAGGTCATTCAGGAGATCGAACCCGGTTTGTATCAAAGAAAATAAATAAGGTTTTCTATTACTCGGTACAATTAAACATAATCTCCATTTTTCATATTTTATTTTTAAGATTTTCTGGCTATTCAGGCAATAATATATTACGATAAATATATATATCATCAGACAAGCTTCCATTGATTTCATTCCAACTCCCCAAAACCTTACGGGAAAGGAGGAATGGCACGCCAGGTATCAACGGCGCGACATTTTTTAGTAGCCATAATAATATCCATTCACTCCCTTTTTTATCCGTCCTATATATTGTTATCTTTGTTACTCGTTATAACTAGGAGGTATGCTCATGAAGAGTATTGCAACCCGGCTAATGGTCTATTTTTCTCTTTCGATCCTTTTTTGTTGTGCTGGTCTGGGACTCATAAGCTATCAAGTGGCCTCCAATACCCTGATGTCTACCATTAAGACCGATGTCACAGCCAAGGCCCAGGATATATCCAGTCTGGTGAGCGCCAAATTGGAACACAATCTGTCTGAAATAGAGGATCTCTCGGTGCGCTCGGAAATTATCACCATGGATTGGAATACTCAGTTGCCGGTCTTACAAACGGAAATGAAGCGTCAGGGTTACAAAATGATCCTGATCGCCACCCCCGACGGTAAAGCGATAACCGATACCGGAGCCCGGGTCGATGTAAAAGACCGGGACTATTTTAAGAAGGCAATGAGTGGTGAGCCAGCCATCTCCGATCCCATCGTCAGCCGGGCCGATAGCAGCATTGTTGTGGCGATAGCCGCGCCGATCAAGAACAACACTGGCATGATCATCGGAGTGGTATCTGGAGTAATGGACGGTACCGCCCTGAGTCAAATGGTGGCGGTCAAGTTCGCCGAGACCGGATATGGCTATTTGTTGGGCAAAACCGGAAATGTTATCGGACATCCCAAGGCTGAACTGATCACCAAGGAATGGAATCCTATCAATGAAGCAAAAAAGGATGCCAGCCTGGAACCCCTGGCCTTGCTGGTACAGCGCATGGTAAATGGCGAAACTGGCTATGGTGAGTATTTGTGGACCGATGGGGTAATGAAATTTATGGGTTATGCCCCGGTCAAGGGCACCGGTTGGTCGGTAGCTGTAACCGCTCCCAAACCTGAAGTATTGCAGGGACTTAATACTTTGAAAATGAGTGTTACCGGCGCAGCAGTCATCTTTATCGCGTTGGGCATAGCCCTTGGTTTCCTGGTCGGTCGCAAGATAGCCCGTCCTTTAAAAGTTACCGCCAAGCAAGCAGAAATCATCAGCCAGGGTGACCTTACCGTGGAGATGCCGGCGCAATACCTGGCTATGCACGATGAGGTCGGAGTGCTGACTCGGGCCTTTGACGATATGTTGAAGAATCTGCGGGCCATGGTGCATGATATCGCCCTCAACTCCCAGGACGTAGCGGCATCCAGTGAGGAACTGGCTGCCTCCGGTGAAGATATTTCTGCCAGCATGGAGGAGATATCGGCTTCTACTCAGGAAATCTCTGCCGGCATGGAAGAGGTATCAGCATCCTCGCAGGAAATCAATGCCTCCAGCCAGGACGTGGGTGGTTTTCTGACCAAGGTCAACGAAGAATCTCAGGAGACCTATAGAAATGCCCAGGAGATCGAGCGACGCGCCCTGTCCGTGCAACAAACCGCCGAGCAGGCTCAGCACAATGCAGTTAATATTTATGAGAATATCAAGGCCAAGATCCTGGTCGCTATCGATAACGCTCGGGTAGTTGAACAGATCGCCGGACTGGCCGAAGATATCGCGGGTATCGCGGATCAGACTAATCTGCTGGCCCTGAATGCCGCTATCGAGGCTGCCCGGGCCGGTGAGCAGGGCCGCGGTTTTGCCGTGGTAGCGGAAGAGGTCCGCAAGCTGGCCGAAAATTCTTCAGCCACCGTATCCCAGATCCATGGCCTGACCAAACAGGTGCAGGACGCCATCAGCTACCTGGTCAACAACACCAACGATCTGCTAAATTTCATCAACAACGACGTGGTCAGCGACTACAGCCGGATGTCGGACATCGGCAAACAGTACAAGAACGACGCTGATATGCTGAGTAACCTGGCCGAAACCATCAGCGGCAATGTGAAAAAAGTAATGGATTCAATAGTGGAGATCGGGCGGGCCCTGGAGTCCACTACCGCCACCATAGAAGAAACTACCGCCGGTTCGATGGAGATAGCCAAGGGCAGTGAGACTGTCGCCCGTTCTGCGGAAGAGATCAGCGAGGCCTCCGGTCGCCTGGCCCAGAGTGCTGAAAAACTGAATCTGCTGATCACCAAATTCAAGATATAAAAAGAGCAGGCGCGGAGGGACGTTTCGAGACCACTGAAAAAGTATTAGCTTCACATTAAACGGGGAGGTTTTCTGTAACAGTATGCTGTTATAGAAAGAACCTCCCCGTTTAACTGTAATCTGGGAACGCCAGGCTCCCGCCTGGCGTTCCCACTGGCCAACAAAAGTCTGAGTTTAATTCTGTTGGCCACTCTATTGTCTGAAGAGCACTTTTTCAACAGTCTCGAACCGGCCCTCTGTCTTTCTATTTCATCAACAGGTCCATCTGGCGGTCGATCTCCTCGAGAATCTCCCCGGTGCTGGTTTCCACCTCGATCTTGACCAGGGCGGCATGGTCCATGGCAGTGGGACCCTTATTGATAATGATCATGTCCTGGTAGAAGGTGGAAAACTCCTTGACAAAGCCAGCCAGGGGATATACGGTAAGGGACGAACCAATCACCAATAATGCACGGGCATCCATAATCTGCTGCCGGGCATCCATATAATATTGGATTGGCTCTCCGAAAAGTACCACATCCGGTTTCAACACGGCTCCGCACTCCGAACAGAGCGGCACGGTCTGCGGGTAATCCCGCACATATTCACCTTCATAACTGGCTCTGCATTTGCTGCCGGTACAAATAAATCGATCAGCGGTCCCATGTACGGCGATGACTTTCTTGCTGCCTGCCTTTTCGTGCAATCCATCGATATTCTGGGTAACCACCGCCTTGATCCGGCCCTTTTGCTCCATGCGGGCCAGCATCTTATGGGCCTGGCTGGGTTCCACCGGCGGGAAATTAAAATACTGGCGGTAGAATTCCCAGAAAACCTCGGGTTGCCGGTGAAAAGCCTCTATATTGATGATCCGCATCACCCGGTCTTCGCCCAGGGTCCGGTAAATGCCCTTTTCTCCCCGGAAATCCGGGATTCCCGCTTCAGTACTGATCCCCGCCCCGGTAACCACAACAGTACTGTTTGAATTGACCAGCACGCTGACCGCCCGCTCAATGGCTGACTTGTTCAATCTATCACCTCCGTAAATTAACCAAAGCTTAACATACCAGTATTAATAATAGGTGTTTTTTGTTTAGCCTCCTCCCCCTAAGCTTCTTTGAAATTCCCCGGCCTTTTCCGTTACGGGAAAGATATTTTCCAGCCCAAAATCGGATGTCAAATCGCAGTCCCGGAGTGTGCCCGGCTGCTTTATCTTACTTAGAATAGGATTCAGAAGCCAGCCAGGCTTCGAGTCCAAGAAAGGGAGGTGAAAATTATGGCCATCAATAACTACTCCGATCGGTTCCGAACTAATGCTGGTCATGGACAACGGAATCGGGGCATCCGGCCAGCAATTGGTCAAGAACCGTATATACACCGATGTCCGGGCCGCCGCCACTGATGCGGATCTGTTCTCGGTCGCCCAGTCACTGCTGAGCTTGCAGGACAAGACCAGCCTGGCCGTCCAGCGCAGAAACCTGGTCGAAATCCAGGACGTTTAAGAACCCCTATAACCTGACTTGAATCTTTTATGAAAGGAGGACTGGCTATGGAACGCACCCTGGAGATGACCTTCACCACTGATCTCAACAAGAAGCAAACTATCCGAGTCAGCAATGCCCGCACCGACCTGACTGCCGCCCAGATCAACGCCGCCATGGACAATGTCATCGGCAAGAACATCATCAATGGCAGTTCCGGCAGTTTGACCGGCAAGGCCGGGGCCCGGATCGTGACCCGCGACACCAGTGAAATAACTCTGATCTAGCAGCATGCTGCGGGCAGGGTCTTCTGCCCGCAGCCATTAGGGAAAGATGGTGATCCCAACATGAACGAACTTTTGAACCTGATCGGCAATGTGGGCTTCCCTATCGCGGTAAGTGCCTATTTGCTGATAAGGATCGAGACCCGGCTCAGCGAGCTATCCGTCGCCATCAACGAATTGCGGGAGGCGGTGATAACCATTCCCGTCGGCAACAGCTGGAATAGCTGCCGGCTATCATCAAGTCCGGCCGCCGAGGGGGCTTCACCCCCGCCGGCCTAAATTCCAAGGCCCGCGAAGCAGACACTCTGGTGCTGCGGTCGCGGGCCTGATCTTTCATTTGGGCTCTGGGTTTATCACGTTGCTCGGTCCGGTGCCGTTACCAGCCCCGGCTGCTGCCGCCTCCGCCGCTGGAACCTCCTCCGCCGCCAAAGCCACCGCCGTCACCGAAGCCACCAAAACCTCCTCCGCCGAAACCTCCCCCACCATAGTAGCCGCCGCCTCCTCCGCCGCGGCCTCCGCGTTGGCGCCACCCCTGGTAGACTATATAGATCAGTATCAGTATCGCTATGACACTCCACCAGGAAAAGCCTTCCTCAGAGTTCTCCGGGGCGGGAGGTGAGCCTCCCCCGGACAGCGGACTCAATTTAATGTTATATTCCTTGCCTACCGCAGTGAGCAGAGCATTATAGGTATTTACCACCCCGGCCTCATATTTACCGGCCTTGAAATCGGGAATAAGGTATTCGTCCTGGATACGGCCGGTCTTACCGTCGGGCAGAGCGCCTTCCAGTCCATAACCCACCTGGATCCTGCTCTGTCTTTCCTTCTCGGCAATCAAGAGCAATACCCCGTTATTTTTCTTTTTATCACCGATTCCCCATTGCCGGAATAATGTCTGAGCATAATCATCAATCGCTGCTCCGTTAATATCCTTAACCGTGACCACTACGATCTGCGCCCCGGTTTTTTGCTGGAGATCCCGGTTGTTGTCGATGATGGCATTTTCAGTTTCCGGGCTGATCATCCCAGCCTGATCCAGGCAATAGAAATACTTGGGGGGCGGGGGCACGGTTATCGCACCCTGCGCGGCTCCCGCCACCATAAACAACCAGAACAAACCGATTATACCGACAAATATTCTCCGCATCCTGTACCTCACATTCATGGACGGCGCCTAGAATTTAACCTTGGGCGCAGCTTTGGCACCCTCTTCCGCCTGGAAGTATTCCCGCGGCTCAAATCCGCCGATCCCGGCGATTATGCTCCCCGGAAATTTCTTGATGCGGGTGTTATAACTGCGTACGGTAGTATTATAATCCTGTCTGGCTACCGCCAGACGGTTCTCGGTTCCGGCCAGTTCGTCAGACAGTTGCCGGAAGTTGGCATCAGACTTCAACGCAGGATACCTTTCCACAACTACCAGCAAGCGGGACAGGGCCGTACTCAATTGGGCATCGGCCTGTGCCTTCTCCCCTACCGTACCGGCTCCAGCCAGTTTGGCCCTGGCTTCGGCCACCTGGATAAATATCTGCTTCTCCTGAGCAGCAAAACCCTTGGTGGTTTCAACCAGGTTGGGAATCAGGTCGGAACGTCTCTGCAGTTGGTTCTCCACCTGGCTCCAGGCGTTGTCGATGCTCTCGTTGTCACTGACCATTCCATTGTACATACCCACGCCTGACCCCACTAGCAGCAGGAGTATGGCAACGACTATTATCCAGCCTCGTCCGTTCATCCTTGTTTTCCTCCCTAAATCATCATAGATTTTCCGATTTTTATTTAGTAATTCGTCACGGATTACAGATTACCTCCCCCCCGCAACAACAAAGTAAGATATTCATATGAAAGATAAGATGCAATAATCCTGTCTTTTTGTCCGGGCAGGGCAGGATTTTGTCCTTATTAGTAGAATTATTAATTTATCTGGCTAATTTACCACAGTGAACCTGCAACTCTCAAAGATGATCATTCTTCTGATAATCTTTTGTTTTCCTTTATAAAAGACTAACTACAGGTCGTGATAACAATGAAAGAATTGGTCAAACAAATCCGGCTAGTCATCATCAGCATAGCTGTACTGCTTGCTCTCTCCATGTTGGCGGTACTCTATCCCGTGCAGGAGATCCTGAACGGCACCATAAAAACCAGCTTTAAAACCGAAGCCAGTATTACACTGACGGCACTAACCGACTTCATTGACACCTGCTCCATGGAAACCTCGGCTATTGCCAGTCGGCCTGAGCTGCGCAACAAAATCATCCAATACCGGCGTGGAAAAATCGGTTACTCTCAGCTGGTATCCGCCACCAAGGACTGTTATCAGGAGGCATGCGGTACCCTGGAGAACTGCCGGGCCGCGGTCCGGGTGATAGATGATCGGGTACTTACCAGTTATGGCAACCCGGGTATAGTAGATCACAACTTTTTAATAGCTCACCGCAGCAATAAATTGACGGTATTATATTATCCCTATCAGGGCCATTCTTATTTCCTGGTGATCTGTCCGGTGGTGCAAGGAGACCTGCCCATCGCCTATGATTATATGCTCTATGACCCCGAGGCATTATTGAACAAGGTCAATCACCTTACCCATGACTACACGCTGGTGCGCCAGACCGACTTCAACTCGAACCAGGTGGGAATAACCAGGATAGATAATACCCTTTTTGAACGAGGCCCCTATATATTATTCTATGATACTATCAAGAACACCGATGCCGTGTTGATCATGCAAACCACTTCACGCGAGCTGTTCCAGCCGGTGCGGGCTGCCACCTATCAGATCCTGGCTATAATCGTCCTGGCTCTGCTGATGACCGGGATCATGCTTTATCTTACCCTCTACACCACCGCTCGTCAGATTTTGCTCAAGCAACAATCCAGCAACAGCATCCTCGAAGTTGAAAAGGCCAAGGTTGAAAAACTGGCCAGCGGCCAGCGGGACCTCTTCAACATCTTCCGCTATCTCAGTGAATGCTGGACCCTGGAGGATGACTTCAAGGTTATAAAGACCTCGCTTCCCTATATAATCAACTACCGCAATTTCCTGATGACCGTCCGTCCCTCCCGGACTACGATCAATTTTGAGCTCAAGGAGGTCACCGGCGACTATGAAGCCTACAACCCGCACGGACTGTTCGGCAAGGATCCGGGCATTATGGAAGAAGTGCTCACTACCGGCCATCCCTGTTTCACCGGGGATCTGCCCTCGCAACATCTGCAGGGACGCTACCGGCGGGATGTGAACTCCCTTATTATCGTCCCTATCATTTATAAGGGATTTGTCTGGGGATCGATCGCCATCGATCATATGGAAAAACAAGCCTTTACCCAGCTTGACTTTGAGCTGATGGATATGCTGGCCTCGCATATCGCCCTGCACCTGGAGGAGATGGAGGCCAAGCGCAAACTGAACAACCAGGCGGAACGGCTGCGTTCCCTGCACGGACTGATCGCCCAGATGGCTTTGGAACGTGATAATGAAGCCATGATCAACCGCCTGCTTACCGAACTGCTGGTCTTTTTCGATCTGGCTTCCCTGGGGGTATACCGGCTGACTCGTCCGGAAGAGGAACTGAATCTCAAACGCCTGGTCGGCAGCGGACAGCTGGACTTGCTGCCGTTGACCGACGGTGCCGACCTGGAACTGCTGCAGGAGGTGGCAAGAACACGTACCGTGAAGATCGTGAACCAGCCGGAACGTGGCTACTTATTCATAACACCTGTGATTTACCGGGATGTCATGCACGGCGTGTTATGTGCCGTTAAAAGCGAAGCATTCACTGATGAATACATCGATATTTTATGGATCATCGTCAGTTACCTGGCAATTTTCTGGGAACTAAACATCCTGCTCTACCGCACCGAACGCGATGCCCTGATTGATCCACTGACCGGGGTGTGGAACCGGCGTTACATGATGAAACAGATCGAGATTGAGGATAGTAAACTGGTCCGCAGCGGAGGCGAATGCTGCCTGGCCATTCTGGATCTGGGCAATTTTAAGAATATCAATGACTGCTATGGCCACAGCATCGGTGACGAGGTGCTTAACCTGACCGCCGCCACCATTAGCCGGGGCATCCGGAACAGCGACTCGGTGGGCCGCTATGGCGGGGATGAATTCATCGTACTGCTGCCCGGTGCCTCTCCCCAGCAGGCCACCGTTATCATGGAGCGCATCAATATTGATTTGGCCGCCAGCCAGCCCAGCTATATCACTGTGCCCATACTCGCCGATTTCGGTATCTCCTGTTGTCCTTCTGATGCCAAATCATTGCTGGAGGCCATTAACATCGCTGATGAACGCATGTATAATAACAAAAGACAGCGGAAAGGACAATAGATTCCATAGATCAAAGTCAAATTCCTAGATTGTTTTGACCAGCAGAAAACAGCGGGAAAACCATAGCACGAAGAATTTGAGAGAGGAAGTGGCATTATGAGTTCTGCCAAACATCCCCTGAAATCAGATCTGCGGGCCGGAATGAAACGGGGCAAACTGGTTTCCGCCCGTGAAGCGGTTGAGATCATCAAAAGCGGAGATGTCGTCGCCCTGGGAGGATTTATCGGTGTAGGGATAACCGAAGAAATGCTAATCGAACTGGAAAAGAGGTTTCTGGATACCGGAGAACCTCGTAACCTGACCCTGCTGTATGCCTCCGGATTGGGTGACGCCAAAGAACGAGGCGTCAACCACTTAGCCCATGAAGGCTTAATCAAGCGGGTAGTCTGCGGTCACTGGGGCATGACTCCCAAAATGGCCCGGCTGGCCTTTGACAACAAGATCGAAGCCTACAACCTTCCGCAGGGCGTTATTTCCGCTCTGTTTCGCGATACAGCCGCCCACCGTCCCCGCACCATCACCTCGGTAGGACTGGGAACCTTCGTCGATCCGCGCAATGGCGGGGGCAAGATCAATGATGTTACTACCGAGGACCTGGTGGAGATAGTTGAGTTTGACGGCCATGAATACCTGGCCTACAAACCCATGCCCATCAATGTTGCCATAATCCGGGCGACCACCGCTGATCTGGACGGCAATCTGACCATGGAAAAAGAGGCCTTGACTCTGGATGTACTGGCTATTGCCATGGCGGCCCGCAATTCCGGTGGCTTTGTTCTGGCCCAGGTCGAGCGTATAGCTGACCGGGGGGCTCTGCCCATGCGCAATGTAAAGGTGCCCGGCATACTGGTTGATTGTGTGTCCATCTCCCAACCCGAGAATCACCGGCAGACCTGGGCCACCCAATATAATCCCGCTTTTGCCGGAGAGTTCCGCTTCCCGGTGGAATCCATCCCCCCTATTCCGCTGGATGAAAGAAAGATCATTGCCCGCCGTGCAGCCTTTGAACTTCATGCCAACTCAGTGGTCAACCTGGGTATCGGAGTACCGGAAGGCATCGCCAGCGTGGCCGGCGAAGAAGGCATCCTGGATTATTTGACCCTGACCGCCGAGCCCGGAGTTATCGGAGGCCTTCCCGCCGGAGGCATGGATTTCGGCGCCGCCACCAATGTACATGCCATCGTCGATCAGGCCTACCAATTTGATTTTTATGACGGGGGCGGCTTGGACGTAGCCTTTCTGGGCCTGGCCCAGGCCGATAAGGAAGGCAACCTCAATGTCAGCCGCTTCGGCCCCAAGCTGGCTGGAGCCGGGGGCTTCATCAATATCAGCCAGAACGCCAAGAAGGTGGTGTTCTGTGGCAGCTTTACCGCCGGTGACCTGGAGATAGCAGTGGAAAACGAGCAGCTGCGCATAATCAAGGAGGGCAAATCCCGCAAATTTGTGGACGCGGTCGAGCAGATCACCTTTGCCGGCAAGGTAGCCCGGTCCAACCAAAAACAGGTCCTCTACATAACTGAACGCTGTGTCTTCATACTGGGCCCGGAAGGACTGGTGCTGTCCGAGATCGCTCCGGGTATCGATCTGCAGAAGGATATCATTAATCTCATGGACTTTAAACCCGCTATCGCCGCCAATCTCAAGACCATGGACCACCGGATCTTCCGGGAGGATATCATGGAGATCAAAGACGATATGCTGGCCATCCCCATGGCCGACCGTATAACCTATCAGAAGGAAGACAATATTCTCTTCGTAAACTTTGAAGGATTATCAATTCGTTCTGAAGAAGATATTGAAGCAATCCGCAGCCACATCTCCAGTATCCTGGAACCCTTGGGCAAACGGGTATATACCATCGTAAACTATGACAATTTCGATATCCTGCCCGAACTGGTCGACAAATATATGGAGATGGTGCGCTTTGTTGTCAGCAATTATTACGAGAACGTGACCCGTTACTCCACCGGGGCCTTCCTGCGCATGAAGCTGGGCGATACCCTGAAAGAACGGGATCTGGCCCCGCATATCTTCGAGACACGGGAAGAAGCCCGCCAGGCTTTAAAGGAAGTTGATTAAGGGCAGGTGATATTTATTCTGGATAAGATCAAGTCATTTATCGCCAATAACAAACTGGGACTGGCCGTAGCGCTCTTGATGCTGTTCATCGGTGGCCTGACTATATTCTTGTTTCACACCATGTTGGGCAAGATTTAGGCTCGAAAAAGCCGAGCGTTGGTGAGGAAGTCCTCACCAACGCTCTATCATTATTTTATTGGTTCACTTTGGTAGATGAACTGTACCTTGCCCTGGGAACCGGCCGGTTTGCCGAGGAAGCTGTCATAGTCATTTACCGCCTTTTCCATCTGCGCGATCTGCCCCTGGCCGATACGCACTTCGTTTAAAGAATCCGCCACCCCTTGCTGCAGCGAAACCATGCCCTGACCGCGAATACCGGCTACTCCCTGATGCAGCTGTTGCAAACCCGCCCGGGATTTTTCACCGCCTGCGATCAATTGCTCCAACCCATCCCGGGCCTGCCCCAGACCACTAGAAGTGGTGGACATAGGCGGCAACTCCTGCTCTTCGATCTTACCACCCTTGACCATGGTGGTCAGGAGTTCATTCTGTTTTTGCAACCCAGCATACAGGCTTTTGACCGGTTCCGCCGCCCCGGGAGCTTCCGCCAGCGGTTTTACCCCATCCACCAACAGACCGTTGATGACCAGCACGCCCTGAGCTATCTTCTCCTCCGCCTGATTAAGGAGAATCAGCTGGTCGGTGCCGGCCTGCAGGAGTTTGAGTCCAGCGATCAGCTGATCCTGTCCACCGGCCAGTTCGTCACTGCCGCTTTCCAGTTGGGACATAGCCCCATTCACCTTACCCAGTCCCGCATATAGTTCATTCAGCTTTTTAGCCGAACTCAGATCCGGCAGCGGCGGCATGTGGGGCTGTACTACGACATTTATCCCCTCCAGCCGGAAGTCCTCGGCCTGCATGCTTAGAGTGACCGTGGTCGAAGGATAGGGGAACACTATATAGTTGACCTTCATAGTCTCGCCGACTGCGGTGATCATGCCTTCCTCGGTCTGAACCTCGGAGAATCTGTCAGCCGGCAGTTCCAGAGAGATCATGGCCGCCAGCGGGGTGTATATGTCCCTGGCCTCTGATGTCCAAGCACCATCAGCATCGGTATAAGGAATGCTGGCATGTTTAAGCAGTTGATTGTTCAGCTTGAAGACCATCTTAACCTGACCGGAATTACCGGCTAGCTCCTGCGGGGAGATCTTTTTCCCGTCCAGATAGTATTCGACCGTGATCCGGACCGGCAGCGACTGATCGCTCGAACCGGAATAGTAGACATTATACTGCCCGGCCTCCAGATCACTGATCCTGATTCCTCCGGCGGCCTTTTCCACCTTGAAGGCTCCGTTCAAAGCCTTGATCTGCTCCAGGCGGACCGGGTCCAGTACCTCACCGGGAACATCCCCGGAGAAATGCAGCCAGCTTACCACGGTGGTATCTTTGACCTGACCGGCCGGAGTGAGTTTCACGTACACTGTCTCATTCTTGGTTATCTTACTGTTTTCGGCGGCGGCTTCCGCCATTTTTACCTGGGGTTCATGCACGGCAGCTGCGGCCTCACGTTGAGAACATGCTCCCCACAACTGCGAATTGCAGTGTGCATAGGCAAAACACAACCCCATTATAACTATGACCATAATCACCGGCAGACTGCGACGATTAAAGAGCTTTTTCATCCACTAATCCCTCCCCAATTTTTTCATGCCCCGGCCAGCGCCAGGTGGTATGACTGATCACTCCCTGCAGGACCACCAGCAAGGGTGGCAGGAAGAACAATATCGCAAACATACTGATAAAGGCACCCCGGGCAATCATACTGGCCAGCGAACTGATCATCTGCACCTTGGATATCATCCCCACCCCGATGGTGGCGGAAGACAAGGCCAGGGCACTGGTCACAATCGATCCTCCGGTCCCTTTCACCGCATTCTGGATGGCGGTAAAGCGGTCATGGGTTGCCAGTTCTTCCCGGTAACGGCTCACCATCAGGATGGCGTAGTTGACGCAAGAGCCCAACTGGATGGCGCCGATGGACATCAGCGCAATGAAGGATATCGATTTGCCCACGAAGAAGGGGGCTCCCAGATTGAACAGTATAGCCAGCTCGATCACCAGGACTAGTATAAAGGGCAGGGAGAGCGAAGCAAAGGCCAGGGCCAATATGATCAGAATGGCGGCTATTGAGCAGATATCCACCTTTTTCTGATCGTGATCGGCCAGCTGGATCATGTCATCGGTAAGTACTGATTCACCGCTCAGATAACTGGTGGTGAAGTATTTAGCACTGGCCGTCCGGACCTGTTTGATCAGCCGGGTGGCCTCTGGCTCAGCCGGGTGATATTTGGACTGGATTACCGTATAATCATATCTACCGTTACTGAAACTGTCCCTCAGTTTTTCCGGGATATAGGGTCCGGGAATGGCCGGATCGCTGAGATCACTGGGTGCCACTACCCCTTCTACCCCGTCCTGGCCCCGGATCTCCCGGGCCAGTTCCTTAACCTTCCATTCCTCGCCACAGGGAGTAACCAGGTACAGGGTGTCCGCTTCACCAAAGCATTGTTTTATATAGTCAGTGCTCTTGATGGAGCGCATATCCCGGGGCAGCGCATCCGAAAGGCTGTAGAAAACCTTAACATGTTCCTTGCCGTACCAGGCCGGGAAAATCAAGACGATCAACAGCACCACCATTACCCAACGGCGCCGGGAAACCAGGCGGCTGGTCCATTGGAAGGATGGCAGGAATATGCGATGCTGAAAGCGGCTGATAAAATCGTCACAGGCCAGGATCAAAGCCGGCAGCAGGGTCAGGGACACCAGGACGCCCAAAGCCACTCCTTTGGCCATTACCGTTCCCATGTCCCTGCCCAGCCCAATCTGCATGACCCCCAGGGAAAGGAACCCAGCGATAGCGGTCAGGGAACTGGCTCCGATAGCGACAAAGGTCTTTTCAATAGCTCTAGCCATGGCCTCTTCCTTGCCACTGGCTTTTTTCTTCTCTTCCAGGTAGCGGTGCATCAGGAATATGGAAAAGTCCATGGTCACTCCCAGCTGAAGTACTGCTGCTATCGCACTGGTGACGTAGGATATCTGACCCAAGGCCAGATTAGTGCCCAAATTGTACATGACCGCTACACCGATGGAGAAAAGGAACAACAGCGGCACAATGCTGGAGCTCAAGGTCAGAGACAACACCAGGAAGATCAGGGCCACTGCTATTATCAAATAGAGCACCCGCTCATGGTCGATCAGCGTCCGCAGATCGGCAATAATGGCCGAAGTACCGCCAAGGTAAGCGCTTTGATCCATCAACTTCTCGATGTCCTTGATGGCGCCCACCGTTTTTTCATCACCGGCACCACCCTTGAACTGGATTTGCATCAGGGTATCATCACCCTTATAGAACTGGTTGATCACCTTTTGCGGGACAAAATCACGGGGAATGGTGATATCAGCCCACTGGTCCACCCAGATAACCTTCTCCACTCCCGCTACCTTCTCAATCTCCTGCTTGAGATGCTCAGTCTGCCAATCATCCTTGCCTTCAATCATCAGAAAAGCATTGCCGGCCACCCGAAAGTCCTTTTCCAAAATGGCCTGGCCCTTGACCGAATTAAGGCCGTCCGGCAGATAAGTCAGCAGATCATAGTTGATCCGGGTGTTTATCATGCCGTAAACCGCCGGTATCAGCAAGAGGATGCTGATGACGATTATGGCTTGGTAGTGTTCCACTACCCCACGGGCAAATGCTTTCACCGGGCCTCACTCCTCCTTCACATATTGAAACTGCAAACATAAAGGGAAACTTCAGAATGTCAAGTTTCACCGAAGTTTCCCTTTATTCTTTCTGCTCAAGCTCCATTGCTTGTAATGAAACCAGGGTCTTACTGTCAAATCCTTGGGCCTGCCCTCTAATAGAGCGGGGTAAAGCTAGCCTGCCTGATGCCGCTTAAATCGGGGGGCAGGTTGTTGCTCAAATCGTTCTTTACCTGGGGTTCCGCCATACCGGACAAAACCAAAACAGCGACTAAAACAACGGCAGCCAGGATCTGTCTGGCACTCTGATTCATTTTTTCAGCAGCAATCTTCATATCTGTTCCCTCCTTTTTCTGGTTAATTCTATTTCCTCAATATAATGGGGAATTCAATAGTTATTTTGGCCTGCAACTTATTTGAACTTCAAACTATTTGGTTAAAAAAATTTATTCCTGGCTCAACTTATGCAGGATGTTTCTTAGGTTTTCCCTCTCAATGGTATCGAGATCACCAAATATCTTTTCCGACACCCTTCTGCGGCTCTCTTCGATATCCTTAAAAACCTTGATCCCCTTTTCGGATAGACTGACTTCCACCACGCGGCGGTCATGTTCAGGACGCCAGCGATGAACGTAACCCTTGCTTACCAGATGATCAACCGTCGAGGTCAGGGTACCCATGGTCAGCTTTAAGGCCTTGGCCAGGTGGCTCATCCGCTCCCTGCGGCCGATACCGATTCGTCTCAGAGCCCTGATGTCAGCATTGGTCAAGTGGGACAGCCCGTGTCTCCTGTTGTAGCCATCTTCGGTCCGCCGGTATTTCTCGATCAGATTCCGAAGTGAATTATCCAGGCTCTCATATTCGTTATCACTGCCCACTACCACACCACCAATTTGTTTTGGATACCAAAGTATTTTTCTTAACGTTATTTTAGCACGATATGGTGCATTGTCAACAACTTTCAAAAAGTTTTGTAATACTGTATTGGTATTTAATCAAACGGGTTAGTTCCCATAAATAAACAGAGGAATGCCCCCTTACGGTGCCGAAGGTATACCATAGATTTCTAATTCGAAAGAGGTGGCGGCGGTTGTCGCTAAGGGCCAAAACCAACATAATAATTACGGTGACTCTCGGGGCCCTCTTGCTGGTCATGTATGGCAGTTCGAATTACTTCCTCCTGGACAATTATCAGCTACTGGAACGCAACGATTGTGTGGAAAAGGTCAGGCGATCCGAAAATGTTTTAAATGAACAACTGGCACATCTGAATACCATCACCTTAGACTGGTCGGCTTGGAATGAATCCTACTCCTTTATCGCCAACAATAATCCGGATTATGCCAGCACTAATCTCAATGATGCCAACCTGCGATTCCTGAACATCGATATCATGCTGTTCTACAATAACGCCGGGCAGCTATATTATAAAACCACCAGCCACCTCCCGGGCAAGGGTCTTGACGCCTTGGCTTCTGCCCTTGATGAGACCCTTAGGCTTCATGGCAAAATTATCCATCATCAGGAAGTGGCCAGTGTCAAGGACGGAGTACTGAGTCTGTCGCAGGGCACCGTGCTCATCTCTTCCCGCCCCATAATAAAAAGCTCAACACAAGGCCCGATTCGCGGAACCCTGGTGACCGCCCGTCTGATTGATAATAACTTCATAACGCAACTGGCTGCCACCACCCGCTTCAATCTGCGGCTTATCCCCTACCAGACCTGGCGTTCCGACTCAAACCAGACCGACGAGCATGGTTTGCCCAACCAGACAAATGACGTGATAGTCAGGATCATCACAGGCGATCACCTGCAGGGCTACAAGATCCTCCACGATATCCTCGGCCAGCCTTCCCTGGTCCTAATCCTGGATCTTCCCCGTACTATTTATGCGCAGGGGGAAACCAGCATGAACTACTACCTGATCTCTTTGCTGGTGATCGGGTTGGTTTTCGGTGGTATGGCCAGGCTCTGGCTGGAGAGATCGATCCTCAAACGCCTCTACCGGCTCAGCCGAGATCTGCGTCAGATAAAGGATCTCGAACATATCAGTATCCGCATGGATGTTGCGGGTAGTGACGAAATCAGCAAGGTGGGCCATTCGATCAACAATATGCTGGCAGCCCTGGAAGAGGCCCATATCCGTCTGGTTGAGAACGACATCCACCTGCACCGTATCACCGACAACATGTTGGATATCCTGGTCCTGGTGGACCGCGAAGGTAAGGTTCAGTACTGCAGTCCCTCCTTCGCCAATCTGGGTTATAAACCGGAGATACTGATCGGGCGGTCGGTCTACGAGCTGATCCACCCGGACGAAAGGGACGGTGTCAGGCGTACCCTGCAGGAGATGACGGACCTTGGTTTCAGCAGCACCACAGTCTGCAGGGTCCAACACGCCCAGGGGCATTTTCTATGGATGGAGAGTACCGGAAACGTTCTCAGAGCCCCCGACTCGGACGATATCGTAGGTATAATACTGGTAGGACGGGATATCACCCAGCGCAAGGCGGCCGAAGACAGCCTGATATATCTTTCGGAACACGACCCCATGACCAGCCTATATAACGGGATCTTCTTCCGTCAGCAGGTAACCACCCTGGACCGGACCGCGATGCCTCATTTCGGAGCCATCTGCTGCGATTTGAACGGCCTGCGTCTGGTCAACGACACCATGGGTTACCAGGTGGGGGACAACCTGATCGTGGCGACCGCCGAACTCCTCACTGCCTGCACCCCGGACAGTGGCATGCTGGCCCGGACCGGCGGAGACGAGTTCACCATGTTCCTGACCCATGCTGATACCCCTTTGCTGGATGCCACCTGCCGTCATATAGCAACCAGCATCAAGAGTTACAACGATGATCACCCTGAAATTCCACTGAGTCTGTCGATGGGAGCGGCGGCCGGTACTGCAGCAGACAACGTCCATGAGGTATTGGTGGAAGCCGCCGGCAATATGTACCGGGATAAACTGCACCAACATTCAAGTGGGCAAAGCGCTATCGTATCCACTCTGATGCAGGCCCTGCAGGAGCGGGATTTCATAACCAGCGGCCACGCTGACCGCATGGAGAAACTGGTGGCCAATATGGCAGGGGTCTGTAATCTCTCTGTCAGTCAGGTCAACGATCTGCGTCTGCTGGCTCGCTTCCATGATATTGGCAAGGTAGGGGTCAAGGACAGTCTCTTGTTCAAACCCAACAAGCTTACCGCCGAAGAACATAAAGAGATGCAGCGTCATTGCGAAGTCGGCTACCGGATCGCCCAATCCGCCCCGCATCTCCGCCATATATCCGAGTGGATCCTCAAACATCATGAGTGGTGGAACGGGGAAGGTTATCCCCTGGGGCTGAAGGGCGAAGATATCCCGAAAGAATGCAGGATACTAGCCATCGCCGATGCTTATGATGCCATGACCAGCGAACGCCCTTACCGGAAACCGGTGAGTCATGAAGAAGCCCTGGAAGAACTGCGGCGCTGTGCGGGGACCCAATTTGACCCCTGGATCACCGTGGACTTCATCTGCATGTGGCAGCCCACCGGCAACGAGGAGTAAGGAGGGGCCGAATAAGCCACAGATGGGCACATGACAGGATCACCGTCCCCTTGTCATGCGCCCTTGTTAAAAATCGCGCCCGACAAAGCTTCGCCAGGCCAGGATCAATAAGATCACAATATAGATTACAGTATAAAGCAACATCCAACTGCTGGGCAATGACGCCGTACCGAATGGCCCAAATCCGGCGATCGGCGAGATCCCCAATTCACCGCCGGCGTGATGGATGGCCAGCCGGTAAACCGCATCTCCAGGCATGATCAGGCTGCCGATAATTCCGATAGTGATCAGGTTGGCATTATGGATAAAAGCGCCGATCTGCTCTATAAAACCAGCGACAATGGCCAATGAGAACAGCAGAAAAGCGGTTACTGCTGTTGCCATGGTGCCAAGGCCGGATGAACCAAGAAAAGTCACCGCCAGCAGCAGCAGAGGAAACAGCAGGAAAATAGCGGTGCCAAGCAGCAATCCCTTGATGGGGAGCATCAAAGCGAAGACATGACTGCACATGAGAGCGATAGAGAGCATCAGCACTATACTGTAAAGAACCCCGGTCAAAAGATAGGCCAGAAACTTGCCGGCCAGTATCGCCCCCCGGCCCAGCGGTCGTGAGGCCAGACCCAGGATAGTTCCCGTTTCCATTTCCGTAGCCAGGCTTCCGCTGGCAATTATGGTCATCAATGCACCGATGACCAGGGTGGATAAGTACCAGCCCAGACACATAAACTGATAACCCATCTCTTTGGCCATCATCAAGCCGACGCCTTCCGTCCGAATGCCCTTTACGGAATAGTGCAGGGCCAGGGCAAACAGCGCCAGATAAAGAACACTTAAAACCAGGCCCACCAGAAATATTCGTTTGCGGGCGATCTCTCTTAAGGTTAAAAAGAAAACATCAGTCATTGATGAACACCACCCTCAATCCCTCATCATTTCCAGGAATACTTCCTCCAGTCCCAGGCTCAAGGTTTCCGCCCGGTACACCGGCACTCCGTGCTCAACCAGCTCACGTATGATCCGGGCCGTTCCCTCCCGGTCCGCTACCTGCAGAGTGATGCTGGATCCATCCCGCTCCAGCACCATATCCTGGTTTTGATAATAAGACAGCAGATCATCATCCAGGGGGCCCAGTTCCAGGCGCAGCCCGCTGCTGGTCTGCATGAAATCCTCCCGAGCTCCGCCGGCAATCAGCTGTCCCCGTCGGATGAAGCCGAGATGGGTACAGGTCATCTCCACCTCGCTGAGCAGATGGCTGTTGAGAAATACGGTGGTACTTTCCGCCTGCAATTGGGCAATAATATCTCTGACTTCGATGCGCCCTACCGGATCCAGAGCCGAGGTTGGTTCATCCAGAAACACCAGAGCCGGCCGGTGCATGATGGCGGCTCCCAGGGCCAGACGCTGCTGCATGCCCTTGGAATAACCCTGGATCCTTTCCTGTTCCCGCCCCATAAGTCCGATCATCTCAAGTACCCGCTGGATGGCCTTTCTTTCCTCCCGGGCTGGTATGCCGTAAACCCGGGCATTAAACCGCAGCCACTCGTAACCGGTCAGCCAATCATAGAGGCGGAAGAGTTCGGGCAGATATCCTGCCGCTTTCCGTCCCCGGGTAGCAGTGGCCGGATATCCATTGATCAAGGCAGTTCCCGCATCAGGCCTCACCAAGCCCAGGAGCACCTTGACCAGGGTACTTTTGCCGGCTCCATTGGGTCCCAACAGTCCAAATACCTGCCCTGGGCTGAGGGACAGGCATATATCTTCACAGGCCAGGTTTGAGCCATAGAACTTATATATGTTTTGGGCCTCAACTATCAAATCCCTGCCCCCCCTCATATCAAACATTAACCCCGGTGGCTAAAAAACAGCCGCCGGGGTGTAAACCGCTTACTCCAGGGTTTGGGCAATTGCTGTCAGGTCAGCCTGCCCGCTGGATTGGTCAGTCAGTATATAGAATAACCCATTATTCTGCCAGATCAAGGTGGGTTGTCCATCCCGGGAGAGTACCGCCGGCGCACCGTTGATCGTTACCTTCTCCAGCTTTTCACCGGGTATCACCAGGGTGTGCTCCAGGTCATCAATGGTGGCTAACTGCTCCCTGACTCCTTCCGGCCAGATGGGCAGGCTGATCATCGGCCGCAGGACCTCCTTTAAATCCACTCCGGGAGGTACCTGCAGTTCGGGCGAGGTGCCTACCATCAGGCTGAAGTCACTATAGTCGGCCACAAAGGTGTCAGCCATGGTTACCTTGAAGGTCTGGCCGTCCAGCGCCTGGGGCAGAAGATCCTGACTGCCCAGACTCTTCAGCAGCTGGTTTACCTTCTCCACCTGGGGAGTAATCACCATATCCGGCACACGCACCAGGCTGTAGTCGCCTTCCCGGCCCGCAGGCAGCATGGGTGAGAACGGCAGGCCGCTCAATTCATCGCGAGTCAGTTTACGCTCTGAGGGCTCGCCGCTGGTCTCTATACGCCCGAAACTCTCCAGGTCAAGGTCGGCACCGCCCGCCTCCAGTGCCTTTTGAATTTCCATCATATCCTGGGCAGATAGGGTAAGGGTCTCCACCTTCTCCACCCGGAATACCTGCAGCAGATCGGCCACTGCGGTGCGGAATGAAGGCACATAAGCCGTGATCCCCAATACCAATACCAGAACGGCCGCGACCGACCATCTCTTCAGATTCATGTACGTCTTCCCTCTCTTTCTGGATCGGATGACGGGTTGCAAACGGGACCAGACCTGCTCCTGTCCGCTGACCGGAGAGGACTGGCTGGCATCTAACAGATTGCCCAGCCTGGCTCCGGTAAAGTCCAGGTCGTCTTCTAATTCCCGAAGCAAGCGACTGCAGTTTGTGCAGTAGTCCAGGTGCTGCCTTACATCTCTCTGCTGATCAGGCGGCAGTTCCCTATCCAAATAGCCTAATAACGTTCCCTCGTCTGGGCACTTCATTCTGGCCCGCCTCCTTTCCCTCATATTCGGCTCGAAATCTCTTCATGGCCCTGGCCAACATGGTTCCCACTGAACCCGGCGCAATATCCAGGAGCTCAGCCAGTTCCTGATATGACCTGCCTTCCATGCGCAGCTTCAACATCAGCTGATCCCGCCATGGCAAACGTAACAGGGCATCTTCGATTTCCATGCGTTCCAGATCTTTTTCCATGCTGGTTGCCAGCAGTTCCATCTTGTCCGGTTCCATGAGCTTCTCCAAATCGGAACGCAGGTTCTGCCGTCGAAAATGATTTACTGCCAGCCGGCCCGCCACCTTTTTCAACCAGGCGCGGGGGTAGTCGATTCCTCCGGGGTCTTCCAGACCAAACCAGCGAATAAAGCTCTCCTGGCAGATCTCCTCGGCACTCTCCCGGTCTCCGGTCAGGTACAATACGTACCTGAATAAGGCGGGGTACTCACGATTATAGAATTTTTCGGCCTCATCCTGTGTATCTTTCCGCTTCGTTTTGCTCCCCCCAGTCTCCAGGGCCCTGTATAAACTATGACAAACCACCGGCAGGTTTTGTGACAATCATTTTTTATCATTATAACAGAGGGAAAAATGAACCATGGGGACGTTTTTGTCAGTTCATGATGAGGGGGACCGGCCTTGTGTATCATAACTATTTATTATGACACACAAGACCGGTCCCCCTGTATTAATTGGTTCATGTATTCTTATTATTTGCCGGGGAAGCCTTCACCTTCCACCAGCTCGTGGACCATCACATCGAAATGGCGTCCGCTTTCCAGGGCGCGGACCCTTGCCTTTATGCCGTCAAGCTCTTCGATCCAGACTGGTGCACCTTTGAAACGCACTTCATAGATTACGGAATCCTCGATTACTTCACGAACGCGCTCGCTGTCCATATATCTATCCCTTCCTTTTCTCGGTTTTTAATATGATGCCCAGGCTAATAGGAAAATACGTGTCAGAACCTATAACTATGCGTTTAGAATACATCAAATAGTCGAGGGCATACTAACCTGCAGATAAAGATAGGAGGTGAATTATTTATGGATCAGAAAGTAGCTGTACAGTCGATCATTTCCTCGATCAACAGCGCCAAACGGGACATCGAGAATTTCCCCAAGTCCGGCATGAGCAGAAAATCCATGGACGAACTGGATCTAGCCTACAACTCCCTCAATGATGTTATCAATCATTGCACCAGTGTCATGCAGCATCTGTAGAAAGCGTTAAAGCTTGAGACAGCTCCGAAACACGCTGAATCATGGTTATTCGGCAGCAGTCTCCATAAAAAGAAGAAGCCCGCGAACAAAACATACATAAGTATGTTAGCGAACGGGCTTCTTTAGCTTATTCGCCATTAATAGGCCCGGGCAAAGACCACCTCATGCCTGGCTGGCTTACCGCAGCACAGACAGGTGCCGCCGTTTTGCTGCTGCTCAAAGGGTATGCATCTGATGGTAGCCGCGGTTTTTTCCTTGACCTCCAACTCACACTTCTGATCCCCGCACCACATGGCGCGAATAAAACCCGGTTTAGCCTCCAACTGAGCAACGAAGTCCTCGAAATCATCCACGGCAGAGGTTCTTTCCTCGCGGTTCTTCAAGGCCCGGTCAAATAGAGAGGTCTGGACGCTCTCCAGCATTTTTGCGGTTTCCGCAGACAGGTCGCTTATACTCACCGTTATCTTCTCGCCGCTATCCCGGCGCACGATGACCGCCTGACCATTCTCCAAATCACGGGGCCCCATCTCGATGCGCAGGGGCACCCCTTTCATCTCCCATTCGTTGAACTTCCAGCCTACCGAATAATTGTCGCGATCATCCATATAGACCCGGAAATCCTGCTTAAGGTCGTCAAATATCTTCCCGCAAGCCTCCAGTACCCCGGCCTTGTGCTGGGCTACCGGCACCATCACCACCTGGATGGGTGCCACCGCCGGGGGCAGGACCAGACCGCGGTTGTCGCCGTGCACCATAATTATAGCGCCGATCAAGCGGGTGGATGATCCCCAGGAGGTCTGCCAGCAGTATTCCAGCTTGCCCTCCTTGTTCTGATACTTGATGTCGAAAGGCACGGAAAAGTTCTGCCCGAAGTTATGCGAAGTCCCGCATTGCAGGGCCTTGCCGTCATGCATCATGGCCTCAATGGTATAGGTAGCGTTGGCCCCAGCGAACTTTTCCTTCTCGCTCTTCTGGCCTTTGACTACCGGGATGGCCAGGCTCTCTTCGGCAAACTTGGCATATGTGTTCAGCATCTGGATGGTCTCAGTCTCGCTCTCTTCCTGGGTGGCATGAACGGTATGGCCTTCCTGCCATAGGAATTCCGAGGTGCGCAGGAAAGGCCGGGTGGTTTTTTCCCAGCGCACTACATTGCACCACTGGTTGTAGAGCATGGGCAGATCCCGCCAGGAGTTGATCCACTTGGCATACATGGTGGAAAAGAGAGTCTCCGAAGTAGGCCGTACACAAAGCCTTTCTTCCAGTTTGTCGCTGCCTCCCATGGTAACCCAGGCCACCTCGGGGGCAAAGCCTTCAACGTGTTCCTTTTCCTTGTTGAGCAGGCTCTCCGGGATGAACAAAGGAAAGTATACATTGGTATGGCCGGTCTGCTTGAACATCGCATCCAGGATGGCCTGTATCCGCTCCCATATGGCGTAGCCATATGGTTTGATCACCATGCAGCCTTTGACCGACGAATAATCTACCAGATCAGCCTTCAGTATCACATCGGTATACCACTGCGGAAAATCATCCTCCATATTGGTGATCTCCTTGACAAACTCCTTCTCCTGGTTCTTGCCCGCCATGCTAATCCTCCTTGAATCGTTAATTCTGAATATAATCATTACTATTTGATATTTTTACAATGTTATTATTATATCTTAACAGCCTAGTAATCAAAACACTCGATATCGATTTCCAGCACAGAGCTGTCGGCCAATTTGATTATCTCAGCCAGTCCAATAGCTTCGGGCACCACATTGAGCAGATACCAGCGGGCTGCCAGGATCTTGCCAGTGTAGAATTTGCGGTCATGGTGATCAGCCGGCAGATCCTTGATTATACGCTGGGCCGCCAGGGCCTGGTCCAGCAGCACCCGGCCGGCATACATCTGGGCAGTGGCCTTGAGGACCCGCTTGGCATAGACCGGAATCAGTCCCGGCTGGGATCCGGAGAATTTACCTACCTCCTGTTGAATCTGAATATTGGCCTCCAAAGCACGCCCCAGCTGTTCAAACTCTTTTTTGAAGTCTGTATTATCACAATTGGCCGTGTGGAATTCCCGGATGTCATTCAGCCAGCGGGCAAAGACCGCGCCCTTTTCCATAGTCCATTTGCGTCCAATCAGGTCCATGGCCTGGATATAGGTGGTGCCTTCCCACAGGGTGTTGACCTTGACATCGCGGGCCAGTTTTTCCGCCGGATAATCGGAGCAATAGCCGTAACCACCGTATACCTGCAGAGCCTCGGCTCCGATCAAATCCCAGGCCTCCTCACTGCTGTAAGCCTTGCACAATGGAATGTTCACGGCAATCATGTCCGCTGCCTTCCTGCGTTCTGCCGGGTCGGGATCCCAGTTCTTGATCTCAATCTGCAGATAGGTATAATAGGTCATGGCCCGCATAGCTTCGGCATGGGCCTTGCCGCGCAGCAGGGCACGTTTGATATCTTCGTGCTGGATAATGGGTACCCGGCCGGCCTTGGGATTGCCAAAAGCCGGTCCCTGTATGCGATCCTTTGCATAATCCCGGGCATTGTAAAAGGCATTGGCCGTAAGCCCGGCACAATGGGCACCGGTCACCAGCCTCTCCTCGTTCATCATGTTGAACATCAGAGCCATACCGTCGCCCCGTCCCTCGTTCTCCAGCGGATTGACTCCCAGCAAATAACCCCGGCAATGGCCATTGTCGCCGAAGCTCAAGGCTACCGTTGGATTGCCGTGGCTGCCCATCTTGTGTTCGATACCGGTAGGAGTCACGTCATTGGGGGTCAGGGTGCCGTCCTCGCCGATCCAGTACTTGGGCACGATGAAGAGTGAAATACCGCGGGTGCCGGGGAGGGCACCCTCCACCCGGGCCAGGAACATATGGATGATATTCTCCGAGAAGTTATTGTCGCCATCGCTGATGAATATCTTCTGACCCTTGATCTTGAATACCCGTGGATCATCGGTAGGATAGGCACGGGACAGGATATCGCCCACATCGGAACCGGCAGTGGGTTCGGTCAGGCACATAGTCCCGGCATAATCACCGTTGAACAATTTTGGAAGCAGCTTCTGTCTGATATCCTCGGGGGCAAACTCCTGCACCAGCATGGATACCCCCTGGGTCATGGCCATAAAAGGAGGTGTCAGTGAGGGATTGGCCGCCGACCACATCTCCCACAGGGGAAACATAATAACCTGGGGCAGGACTACCGCTCCCGGGCTGTTGTCGACATTGCTGGCCGCCCAGCCTTCGGACTGCAGTTTTTTAAATATAGGAGGTATGGTCGGCGGTACGATCACCTGTCCATTTTCAAAGCCTACCGGATTGTTCTCGCCGTCATCAGAAGAAGGTTCAATAATCTCCTTGGTCATCCGCCAAACGGTATCCAGCAGCATATCCACATCATCTACTCCATAGTTGTCCCGATAGCGCTCATAGGCCAAAACCTTGTCCAGGGGCAGCCATTCTTTCAATATGAACTTCAAATCTCTAGTGTTCTTATAAGCAAAATTTGATGCCATCCGCCCAAACCTCCCGCCACATAATATTTAGTAATATAATATCAACAATTGAAATATATCACCAGTTCATTTAGCAGGGTTTTCGCATCAATATTTCGATAAAGGGACAATATATCCACAGGCTGCCTGTCAGTCTTAGGATAACAATATTGAGGTGATCGCTTTTGTCCGGGAAGAGAAATCTTATTTTCCTGGTGGTTCTGACCATGCTGTTCAACCTGTCTGTCATCGGCTGTGGTAAAAAATCCTCTCCCTCCCAAAAGCCGCAGTCCACTTCGTCCAGCCAAAAGCCCAAGGCTCCCAAATCGGCCGAAGCCATTCTGAAGGATATCAATTCCCTGATCGGAGAACTGGACAAGCAAAATAAAAGCACGAATGCACCTTGGATGGCACAGCAAACCTCGAGCAGCCAGAGTACTGCGAGCGGGGGCGGAGCCAGTCAGGGTTCCAGCAGTTCCGCTCAGGGCAGCGCCCTGAACCGCGGTTCCGGATCAGGCGGCGGCAAGAGCCCGGGCGGCTCGGCTCAAGGAACAGGCGGAGTCTCCGGCAATTCCTCGGGAGGATCTTCGGGCGGGCCTTCCGGCGGCGGAGGTAGCCAGACCATCTCCCCTGAGCAGCAAAAGCAGCAGCAATGGCAGAAAATCAGTATGAGTCTGGTGGACATCCACCGAAAATGGAACGAACTAGAACCCGACGTGATCGAAGCCGGCCTGCCGGCATCTTCCCTGCAGGGTTTCGAGGATGCTCTCGGACGCCTTACTCAGAGTGTCAGCGCGCAAAATACCGAAGATAGCCTCACTGCGGCTATTGATCTCTACGACAAATACACCGCCGGAATCGCCCAGATCTTCACCCTATCCACTCCCCCGGAACTATACCAGGTTCAGTACCGAACCATGGCTGCCTTGGCTGCCGCCAACCAGCAGGAATGGAACGCAGCCAATGACTCAATGGCTGTTGCCATGGAGCCCTGGGGCCTGCTCAAGGCCCAGGCAAAAAACGCCGACCAGAAGCTTCTGGGCCGCTGCGACTATTCCCTGCAGGATCTGAAGACGGCAATTACCTCCGAGGATCTCGATATGGTGCTTATCAAAGGTGACATCGCTCAGAGCAATCTCAAGCAGTTGGAGAAATCTCTGACCAGCGGAGGACAGGGCGGGCAATAATAAGGCTCACCCGCTCTTCCTCCATTTTCTATTCCCCATTCCCGGTACTTCATGTCGGATGTCGCTGTAATCCATGCTCTCCCTCGCCTATTTTCCATGTTTATCCTTACAACTTTCGACAAATACAATTTGTTCATTCAATCATAAAGGCGGAAAAGTGCTTGCACCGGCACCATTCTATGATAAACTTTAATTAGTAACATTTCTCTTCATAAATCCTACTCAAAAACTAACGTTTACCAGGAGAATATATTTATATATGTTGTTTCTCTAAGCAATGACTGATTTCCGTACAGCCAATCTGTTTTAATCCATGTATTGAAACGTTTTAGGCTCAGTATTTCGCCAATATCCTTTTCCATATATGTCCTCAGTTAGATTCTATTTCTTAACCAAGCTCGCAAGATGTCGAAACTTGGCCAATATAACTGGAGGGAATAGTGATGGACATTGATTATTCCTCAAAGCTATCAAGCGCCACCATGACGGAACTATTGGCGCGCCTGGCCGAGTTGGAGCTTAGAGAAAAGAAGTATCGTGATTTCTTTGACAATGCGTCTGATTTACTTTTTACCACCGATATGGAGGGCAGGTTTACCACTGTCAATCCGGCTACCCTGAATTTTTTGGGAGTTACCCTGGAGCAAGCCCTGAATTCCACGGTCTATGACTATATGCGGGATAGTTCTCAGGCGCTGGCAGTCCAGAAGATACAGGAGAAGCTGGCTGGCTCTCTCGCTACCACCTATGAATTGGAAATGATAAATGCCAACGGTGATCTGGCCATCCTGAGTCTCAGCACCAGATTGATCTTTGAAAACAACCAGCCGGTCGGTATCCAGGGTACCGGGCGAGATGTGACCGAGAAGATCAGTGAGCGAAAAAATTTTGAAGAGGAACTGCGGGCCAGCGAAGCCCGTTTTCGGGCCCTTTCCGAGGTTAGTTTCGAGGGAATTGTTTTCAGTGTCAACGGCATCTGTCTGGAGGCCAACCAGGCGATAGCCGATTTGTTGGACTATAAGATCGAAGACATGATCGGCAAGGAAACTGCTGGATTCGGCGCTCCCGAGTCCTACGAAATTATGGCCCAGCATCTGGCCGAGGGCTATGAACTCCCCTATGAAGCAAACCTATTAAGCTCCAAGGGTGAGCATATACCAGTTGAGATCCGCGGTCGCATGTTCAACTACCTGGGCCGGGTGGTGCGGGCTTCCACCATCAGAGACCTGCGGGAGCGCTATCTGGCGCGGGAGAAGATTTCCGAGCAGCACCGCAATTTCCAGGCCTTGTTTCACAATACCCCGGATGCAGTAGCCTTCTGTGATCGTAACCAACTGGTGGTAGATATCAACCCCAGTTTTTGTGAATTATTTGGTTTTACCCCGGATGAATGCCGGGGACACCGGGTCAATGAGCTGCTGGTCCCGGAGGAATTGATGCAGGAATTCGAGGAAATAAACCAGCGGATCATCCAAGGAGAATCCATCAATACTGAAAGCGTCCGGATGACCAAAAATGGTCAGCAGATCGATGTGATGATCAGAGTGGTTAACCTCATTGACTATGGCTTTTATGCCATTTATTCCGACATCAGCCAGCGCAAACGGGCGGAAAGGATAGTCCAGGAGCAGCTGAGGGAGCTGGAAGGCAAGAACGCCGAAATGGAGCGCTTTACCTATACGGTTTCCCATGACCTGCGCAGTCCCCTGATCACCATCAAGGGTTTTGCCGGACTCCTGTTGGATGAATCGAAGAATGGGTACAGCGACAGTATGGAGTCCGATCTGGAGCGCATCTGCAACGCCGCTGATAAGATGGACCATCTGCTCCGCGATCTGCTGGAACTGTCCCGGGTAGGCATGCTCAACAACTACGGCCAGTTCGATATGGGTTCCCTGGTGGGAACCGTGGCGGAACTGCTGACCGGCGGTCTGTCCGCCCGCGGGGTAAGGATCAAGGTTGCACCCGGGATGCCAACCTTATCCGCTGATGAAGCCCGCATTCAGGAGGTCATACAAAACCTGATCGAGAATGCTGTTAAATTCATGGGGACCCAAAGTGATCCCCTGATCGAAATAGGACATGAGCAAATAGAAAACGAGCATATGTTTTATGTTCGCGATAATGGCATTGGCATCGAACCCATATACCAGCAAAGGATCTTCGGACTGTTTGACCAGCTGGATCCCAGATATGAAGGGACCGGGATCGGTTTATCCCTGGTCAAGCGTATCATTGAGTTTCATAAAGGACGTATATGGGTGGAATCCGAGGGATCCGGCCAAGTATCTACCTTCTTTTTCACCCTGCCAATATTCCATCAAGAAAACGTCGGGGAGGGGTAGCCTATGAGCATCAGCGGACAACCTTTGGTAATACTGCTGGTCGAAGACAACGATGACCATGCCGAGCTGGTCAAACGTAATTTCTGCTCCCATCGTATTGCCAATCACATATTCCATGTCAAGGACGGTGAAGAGGCACTGGATTACCTCTTTCGCCGGGGCGCTTACCGCAGTGAGGAGGACAGCCCCCGGCCCAACCTGATACTGTTGGATCTGCGTCTGCCCAAACTCGACGGCCTTGGGGTACTCAACTCCATCAAGGCCGATGAGCAGTTGAAGAGTATTCCGACCGTGGTATTGACCTCGTCAGAATCCGAGAACGATGTCAATCTGGCTTACTCTTACCATGTCAACAGTTTCCTGGTGAAACCGCTCGATTTCGAGAAATTTTCCACCATGATGAAAGAACTCGGTATGTACTGGCTGGGCTGGAACACCAATCCTTATCAATAGCATTATTATGCAGTCAGCGGAGGTATTTGTTATGGTCAAACAGATCAACATTCTGATCATAGAAGACGATGAAGCACACGTTGAATTGATCCGGCGCTCCTTTGACCATCACTGGATCGATTTCACCGTAACAGTAAAGGGTAATCTGGCGTCGGCCCAGGCTTTTCTGGAGGTGAACACTCCAGATCTTGTCCTGTGCGACTGGCTCTTGCCGGACGGCAAGGGTATAGAATTGATATCACTCCCGGATATTGACCGGCGGCGCTTTCCCATCGTAGTAATGACCAGTCATGGTAATGAGGAACTGGCGGTAGAGGCCATGAAGGCCGGGGCTCTGGATTACATAGTCAAATCACCGGAAGCTTTTGCTCAAATGCCGGATTTTATCATGCGCGCCCTGCGCGAGTGGGAACACATTGTAGCCCGAGAGCAGGCCGAGATGAGTCTCAAGCAGGTCTTGCTGCAGACCGTGGAAAGCCTGGCCCTGATGGTTGAAAAACGTGATCCTTATACTTCCGGTCATCAAAAAAAGGTCAGTCAACTGGCCAGCGCTATCGGCCGGGAGATGAAGCTGTCGGAAGATACCCTTCAGGGCATATACATAGCCGGCATATTGCATGATATCGGCAAGATTTCGATACCAGCCGAATACCTAAGTAAACCGGGCAGACTCGACCCCATCGAATTCACCATTATAAAGACCCATCCCGGAATAGCCTATGACATGCTGAAGGCTATCGATTTCCCTTATCCCATCGCCCAGATCGTCCTGCAGCACCATGAGAAATGTGACGGCAGCGGTTATCCCAATGCTCTTAAATGCCGGGACCTGCTGCTGGAGGCCCGTATCATCGCAGTAGCCGATGTGGTCGACGCCATATCCTCTCACCGCCCCTATCGTCCCTCCCTGGGGATCGGCTCGGCCCTGGAGGAAATCTCCAGCCATGCCGGCACCCTTTACGACAAAGAGGTGGTTGGCGCCTGCCTGGCTATGTTCAGCCGCCAGGGCATGCATTTTGATTGAATCCCCCTCATTTCCTTAGACTCCTGGGCCCTTACTGCAACCATGCCCCTTGTTTCCGCATGTTCCCTGCTTTTTCTCCCGCCTTCCCCCTTTTGCCTCTAAGATCAAGAGTTTAGATTGACGTTTCCTGTCAATAGTTCTAGAATATTAATATTAGTGGTTATGCTATTTATAACCATCGGTTATTATTCGGTAGGCACCTGATGCCGGCGCGGGTATCGACAGGGACTGTATCTCTGGGAGGTGAAAAGGAGGGAACTCTTTTCCAATATTACAATATCATTAATAGGAGGTAATCATTTGAAAAAGCAATTATCTATAATACTAATGGTAATGATACTGGTGCTCGGGCTGGTTGGATGCGGCTCCAGCAAGGAAACCGCCAAAACCGAACCGGCCAAGTCCAATGGGCCGAGTTATATGATAGGGGTAGTCACCCCGACCCTGTCGGCCAGTGAGGATGAATTCCGCGGTGCCCAACTTGCTGCCAAAAACAATCCGGGCATGATAAAACATATAGTTCTGCCCGAGAATTTCTCCGCCGAACAGGAAACAGTCATCTCTCAGATCACCAGCCTGGGAGATAACGATAAAATCAAGGCTGTAGTCATTTGCGCCGGCTATTCCGGCATCCTGCCCGCCATCCAGAAGCTGAAGGAAAAACGGCCGGATATGGTGGTAATCACTGCCCCCATCTGGGACGACCCCGACATGATGGCCAAATACGTCGACCTCTGCCTGGACACCGACTGGGTCCAGCGCGGCGAAACCATACCGACCAAAGCCCAGAAGATGGGGGCCAAGACCTTTATCCATTATTCCTTCCCCACCCACATGGCCAAGGAGGTCGTCAGCAAACGTCATGACAAGATGAAGGAAACCTGCGAAAAGCTCGGCATGGCCTTTGTTGACCTCACTACTCCGGATCCGCAGACCGGCAGCGGACCTTCCGCCATGCTGCAGTTCCTGCAGGAGGATATTCCCCGCCAGATCGCCAAATACGGCAAAGATACCTGTATCTTTGGCACCAATTGCCCCATGCAGGATGTTATCATCGCCAAAGCTTTGGAACTAAAGTACATCGTAGCCGAACAATGCTGTCCTACCCCCACCCAGGGCTTCCCGGCGGCCATGGGTCTGAAGATCAAATCCGAAGATGCCGGCAATTTTGATGCCGTAAACCAAATGATCAAAGACCAGGCCAAGGCCGAAGGCATGACCGGCCGCCTCTCCACCTGGCCGGTAGCGGTTGGCTACTTCTTCCCGGAATTTGGCGTGGAAGTTGCCAAAGGCATGGTTGCAGGCAACATAGACCGTAAAAACATCAAACTGGAACAACTCCAGCCGATCGCTGAAAAGGTGGCTGGCGTCAAGGTAACCTTTAACCCGATGAAAAAGAACCTCGACAACTACTACCTGATCATTATGGACTCGATTATCTACTAAACATCTGCTATTTTGAAAGGAGCCAAAGATTCACTTTGGCTCCTTTTTACTTATTTCAATAGCCGGCATTCGACCGGCCCGGGGGATTATTATATGAAGCCGCCTTTGCTGCAGCTGAATAACATTACAAAACGATACGGCAGTAGCCCCGCCCTGAAATCAGTCAACCTGGATCTAATGCCGGGAGAAATCCACGGCCTGGTCGGAGAAAACGGGGCCGGCAAGAGCACCCTGCTTAAGATCCTGCTGGGCAACAGTGAGATAGCTAAAACCGGTGGTTTCAGCGGCAGTATCTATTGGCAGGGCAAGCCGGTGCATATCTCCGGCCCCCGGGAGGCTGCCGGGCTGGGCATTGGCATGGTACACCAGGAATTCTCCCTTATTCCTGATTTTGATGCCGCCCGGAACATCAGCATGGGCCGGGAAAACCTTCACCCCTGGACCAGGACATTACTGGGGAGTGAGCTGGCCTTAATCGACCGCCGGGAGGAATTGCTAACAGCAGAAAAAGCTCTACGCAACCTGGGGCTGACTCTGAATCCCGGCCTCAAGGTGGCACGGCTGCCCGCCAGTGTCAAACAGATGATTGAGCTGGCCCGTGAATGCAGCCGGGAGGACCTCAAGCTTCTTATACTGGATGAACCCAGCTCTTCACTGGGTGAGGAGGATGCCGGCCGCATGCTTCAGGTTCTGAAGAGGATGGCGGAGCGCGGCATCAGTGTCCTGCTGGTCTCCCACCGCTTGCAGGAGATATGTTCCATATGCCAGCGAATTACAGTATTGCGCGATGGCGAGGTGGCTGCCCGTTTCGACTCCAGTGATGCGGATTATGATTTGAATGATATCATACGGGCTATGCTGGGTCGGGACATTATTCAGCAGCGGTATCGTGAGCCATTAACTGCCGGTCCCACTATCCTCTCCCTGCGCGGTTTTTCGGTGGACATGCCTGGAGAAGAATTGCATGACCTTGATCTGGACGTCATGGAGGGTGAAATCATTGGCCTTACCGGTCTCTCGGGGCATGGCCGCAGTGCTGTGGGCAACGGTCTTATGGGCCTGTTTCCGGTTAAGGGTGCGGCTCGTCTGGATGGTATCCAGCTTGATCCCGGCCACAGCCCCGAAACCATCAGCCAGGGCTTATATCTGCTTCCCGACGAACGGCGAATGAGCGGCCTGCTGCTGGAACAGTCGGTGCTGATGAACATCATCTTCGCCTCCATGCAGCAGAACGGGCGTTTTCTAAAGCCCTTTCCCGTGCCGGCCCTGCGCTGGATGGACCGGCGCTCCGCGGTAGAGTGGACCCGTAAGATGATCTCTGCCTTCGATATTCGCTGCCAGAGTATACACCAGCCGGTGCATGCTTTGAGCGGGGGCAACCAGCAGAAGGTGTGCCTGGCCCGGGCCCTGAGCCTCAGTCCGCGTGTGCTCTTCATCCACGAGCCCACCCGGGGCATCGATATCGGCGCCCGTGAAATCATATTAAAGACTCTGGTCAATATGAACCAGGAACAGGCTATCACCCTGGTGTGCGCTTCAGGTGAGCTGTCCGAACTGGCCACCATCTGTGACCGGATCGCAGTATTTGAAAGCGGCCGCTTGACGCATATTATACACGACCCGGCCGACTTCCCCCAGGCGATTTAGGGGTGCGGAATGGACTCTGCGTCATTGATTGCGCGAAGGCGCATAAGTTGTCCCCGAAGGGGGAAGGACGCAGATTATATAAAAAACAATACTATGTTGATAACTCAACTTTCGCAGTTGACTTTATAATACGATAAAGTGCGGTAGCTTCTGAAATGTCACTGCGAGCGTAGCGCCACCGCCCTGTCATTGTTATGAAAACGGGGGATGATTGCCGCGCTGCGCTCGCAATGACACAATAAATGATTGCCACCCCGACACCCCACCCTGTCATTACTACGAAAACTCGTGTACTTGTCATTGCGAGGAGCGCAGCAACGCGGCAATCTTCCCCGGTCATCTAACGATTTTCGTTCATCGTGGTGGGTCTATACCCATGAGGATTGCGAGCGAAGCGCGGCAATCTTGGTCTTATACTCTATTTGCAGTTATGACAAACAACTTGGATATGTCATTAAAGATTGCTTCGCTGCGCTCGCAATGACAGAAATCTGCGTTAATCTGCGTCTATTAGAAAAACCCTTCCGGGAGGTTTTGTATGTTTGATTCGCGGCGGGCTCCGCAGTGGTTTATCTTGATATTCCTGATCCTGATGCTCTTGATGAGTGTCCGGGCCGACATACCAGTGGCCGGGCTTCTGAGTGATTCACTGGTCCGGCTGTTTATGAACGGGGTCCTGGTGTTATCCCTCCTGCCTATGCTAAGAGCAGGGGTTGGAGTAAACTACGGTTTGCCTGTAGGTATCCTGCCCGGCTTGCTGGCTCTGTGTATAACGATCAACTATGATCTGCAAGGTGCGGTCGGGTTCCTCATTGCGCTGCTTCTGGCCGCTCTGCTGGGAGTTGCCTTCGGTTATCCCTATGCCCTGATCCTTAACCGGGTCAAGGGACGGGAGGAGATCGCCGGACTATTCATCGGTTTCTCCAGTGTCTACGCTATATGCTTCTTCTGGGCGGTTGCTCCCTTCAGCAACCCGATTATGCTCTGGCCTATCGGCGGATATGGTCTCCGTCCCAACATCGGGTTGAGTGAGCACTTTTCCCGGATATTGAATGTCTGGGGGGCCTGGCATCTGGGAGGCCTTACTATCCCGCTAGGCGGGCTAGCCTCCTTCCTGATCCTCTGCCTGCTGCTCTCCATGTTCTTCCGGACCAGAATCGGTCTGGCCATCACTGCTACCGGAGAAAACCCGCTTTTTGCTCATCTCAGCGGTATCGACATCAATCATACCCGGGCAGTGGCAGTGATGCTTTCTACTGCTCTGGCTGCGGTGGGGATCTGTTTCTATGCACAAAGTTATGGCTTTGTGGAATTGTATGAGGCCCCTTTGATGATGGCCATCCCGGCGGCTTCCGCTATCCTGCTGGGCGGGCGCAGCGGATTTGCAACCGCCGTCAGCCAGGCTGTCATCGGCACCTTTCTTTTTCAGAGTGTTTATGTAATCAGCGGCCCCCTGGCCAATTCACTCCTGGTCCCGGAGTTATCGGAGATAATCCGGGTGATCATCTCCAGTGGGGTCATCCTCTATGCCCTGATCTTTACCAGGGAAGGAGGTGGTACCAATGAAAAGGCTTAACCCGGTGCCATTGCTCTTTCTGGTACTGTCTCTGGGCGGGTGGTATTTTTCCGGTCTGAGCCCCGGCTTTGTCGCCAATGAAGTGGTCGTCCGCATCAGCCGTGACAGCATAATGGTATTGGCCTTACTGGTTCCTCTGGCCGCAGGGATGGGGATAAACTTTGCCGTTACCGTAGGTGCCATGTGTGCCCAGATTGGTCTGCTGGCCGCCGTCATACTTGGATGCAGCGGGGGCAGCGGCCTTGGCCTGGCCCTGATTGTATCCCTGGCTCTAAGCCTGGCTTTGGGCTGGCTGCTGGGCCGGGTACTTAACCGGGTCAAGGGCCAGGAGATGATCGCTACCATCATCATCGGCTTTTTGGCCAACGGTATCTACCAGTTAATCTTCCTGGCCGGTTACGGTCGCTGGATTCCGCCCCTGAACCGGGAGATCATGCTTTCGCGGGGAGTCGGTATCCGCAACATGGTCGATCTGCCGAGCTACCGAAATCTAATGGACCAGGTCTGGGCAATAAATGTTGGCAGCATCCATTTGCCAATCTTCATGCTGCTACTGGTAGCTCTGGCCTGCGCTGCCATGACCTATCTCTTTCATACCCGGCTGGGCCGGCGCATTGAAGCCGTCGGCATGGATAAGGAAAAATCAGCTCTGCTGGGCATCGACGTCGATGCAACAAGAATCATCGCCATTATCATCTCTACCATGGTGGCCTGCATCGGTCAGATGCTCTTCCTGCAGAACATAGGTATGCTCAACGTTTATACCGCCCACCTTAAAACGGATATCTTTTCTGCCGCCGCTCTGCTGGCCGGAGGAGCCACTATCAAACATGCCGGGGTACGACATGTTCTGCTGGGGGTACTGCTCTTCCACACCCTTTTTGTGGTCTCTCCCCAGGCCGGGCAGAATCTCTTCGGTAACGCGGCACTTGGTGAGTACTTCCGCAGCTTCGTCGCCTATGGCACCATTGCTCTAGCCTTAATCGTAAATATCCGGCGGGAAGAGCGGCCGGTCTGATAAATCCTGATTCCGGTCCCTTATGGTCCCCGAAGGTGGTCACCTTGAGATAGATGAAAAGCCGCGGGCTAGGGTGCCTAAGTCCATTCATTCGGGGTTCCCAAGATATATTTCAGTGAAGATGGACAAATCTATGGATAAATGTTATGAAATAGTTAATGGAGGGATGAAAATGGATTGTTTGGAAGCTCTTAAAGGCAGAAGGAGTATCCGGAGCTACAAGAACGACTTGGTCAAAGAGGACGATATACTCACTATACTGGAGGCTGCACGCATGGCCCCATCGGCCGGCAACTTGCAGCCCTGCAGCTTTGTGGTGGTGCGGGATCCGGCCACACGGGAGCAAATCAGAACGGCGGCCTTCAACCAGGAACTGCTGGCAACCGCCCCGCTGATCATCGTTGTCTGTGTCGAGCCAGAGCGCTCTTCTTACTATGGCGAAAGAGGCATGAATTATTACTGCATGCTGGATGGAGCCAACGCCACTCAGAACATCCTGCTGGCCGCCTATGCCCTGGGTTACGGCTCCTGCTGGATGGGAGGCTTCAACGAGGCTGGTGTCAAAGCGGCGATCAATTTACCGGATAATATGCGGGTGGTTTCACTGGTACCGCTGGGAGTGCCGGATGAGAATCCGCCAGGCCCGCCCCGCCGTGAGCTGAACGAGATCGTACGCTGGGAACGCTGGCAGGACTAGCTGCCAGGATTATCAGCTTTTAATGCCGCAGCCGGGATGGCCAGGGAGTAACGGACCTCCTTGCCATCCTTTCGGGTGCTGGTGATGGCATAAACAACTCCACATACCCGGTTTTGACGGTTGAGAACCGGACTGCCGCTGCTGCCCGGTTCAACTATGGCGCGGATGGCAAATACGGTTGCTCCCGCCTCTCCCCCATTATAATAACCTTCTACCGGTCCCCGGGCTGATACCCGCTCAAAGCCCAGCGGATTGCCGATGATGGTGACCTCTTCCCCAGCAGCCGGCAGTGTATCGGCCAACTGCAGCACCGGCAGTCCCTGACCCTTAATCCTGACCAGGGCCAGATCATATCCCTCGACTATCTGGTATTTATTGCTGAAGAAGCTCTGACCATCAGAAAAGCTGATCCGGATGGAGGCAGCACCCTCCACTACATGCCGGTTGGTCACCACCAGACCGCCTTCAGCTATATTGAAGCCGGTACCACCCCGGGTCGATCCGGGTATACCATCGGGAATGGTTGCCTGGATACTGACCACCGCCGGTTTGCTTGCTTTCACCACGGTTTCGGAAGAAAGTTGGCGGTCCTGACGCAGAAACTCAAAACGGGCAGGTGCTATCAGGGGCAGCCAGGCATAGGAAAAGGCCATGAACGCGACCAGAGCGATCGCCGCTGCCAATCTGAGCAGCCAGGCCGGTCTGCTCCCCCCGGCTGCTTCCTCCTCGTCATGTTCTTCCAGGGGCTCAGGGAATTCGCGGTCACTGAAATGATCCTCCTGATCATGCCGATGATCTCTGTCCATTATTATCACCACCAATACGGGCAGCTGGTTGGCTGCTTATTTCAGATCAATTTGAGTTCGGTACCGGCCCCCCCCGGTTCAGGCGGTATTACCTGCAGATGCCGGGGCAGGCGATTTCTCAGTTCCGGTACATGGCTGATAACTCCGACCATGAAACGCTCATGTCGCAGGCTTTCCAGGGAGTTCATGACCGTATCCAGCAGATCGGGGTCCAGGGTTCCAAAACCCTCATCGAGAAAAAAGAACTCCAGGGGGTACTGCCCGCGCAGCTGGATCTGGGCGGACAGGGCCAAGGCCAGGGCCAGCGAAGCCAAAAAGGTCTCGCCGCCGGACAGGGTGCTTACCGCCCTGCGCAGGCCGCCATTATGATCATCACGAATAACGAAGTTGTTGTCGCTGTCCAGTTCCAGGCCGTAGCGGCACCGGCTCAATTGCTGCAGGCGCAGGGATGCACTCTGACAGATATAACGCAGCTGCTCACCGGCAATAAACTTGACGAAGTCCTTGCCCTTCAAGGTGGATTGCAGGAGCTGCAGCCGATCATTCTGTTCCTGCCAGCGCCGCAGTTCCTGCTCAATCTCCAGCCAGCGCTGGTTCTTCTGCTCCAGCACCTGCCACTGGTTCTGAGCCACTGCCTTTCGTTCCAGGGTATCCTTGGTGTTCATGACTGCCTGCTGCCAGCGTTGTCCGCTGGCCTCCCACTGCTCACGGCTTACCGCCGAACCCTGCAGACTATCCTCCAGGGCCAGTTGTTGACGGGCCAGGCGCTTGACTTCTTCTTCATAGCTCTTGATGGATCCCTCCCAGCCCTGAAGCTCGTCCTTCCCGGCCAGAGCATATCTAGCCTCCCCGGCACTGGCGAATCGACAGCTGGTCAAGGCCGCATCCAGATTGCCGGCTGCTTCTTTATGGCGTACCGCTGCATCATGGGCCCGGGTCTGTGCAGCGGAAAGCCGCTTTACAGCCGTTTCCAGTTGCTGATCACTCTGCCCGGCCTGCCTGCGGCAATTGGCCAGTCTTTTTTCCATGTCCTGCAGTTCCAGCTCCAGGTCGTCCATGATGGCGCGAACCGGTTTACCTGCGGTTAGGGCAGTGATCTGTCCTTCCAGCTTGGCCAGGGTCTGCTCCTTATTGGCAACATCCGCCTGTTTCAGAGCCAGATCCTGTTCAGCCCGGCCCGCCTGCAACCGGACTTCTTCCAGATCCCGGCTGATCTTCTGCAATTCGTCTATCAGATCCTGCCAGGTCTTATCGAGCTCCCGAATACGTCGGTCTTTTCCCTGGATGAGCCGCTCCTGCTCCCGCAGGGCTTGGGGATCCAGACTCCGGGCCTTTTCCGCAAAGACCCGACCTAACTCGTTCTCTTCCCGGGCTGCCTGCTCCAAAGTGGCCGTGGTCTCGGCCAGGAGTCGGAGGGAGTGGGTCAATATCCCGGTCTGTTTCTCTTTTTCTGCCAGGGCCAAACCCCGATCCCGTTCCAATCCCTTTATCTTCAGCTCCATTTCCCGGCAGGCGGCCACCTTTTGCTCATATTCGGCCTTTTGCTCATTCAACTGTTGCCTGGCAACCATTAAGGAGAGATTCCGCATGGCCGGAGGCAGTTTCTCCCGCCAGGCAGCCACCGCCTTGCTCCCCTCTTCCAATTGGGTTAGGCTCTCCTGCTGCAGGCCCTCCTGCAGGTCGAGCGCGGCCTGCGCCGCGCCCAGTTTGCTATTGAGTCCGGCCAGGGTCTCTTCGATCGTGCTTAACCCGGCCTGATGGCCGGCGTTTTCCTCTTCAAGCCCAGAATGGCAGTCTTCTTCGGTCCGGGCCGGCCGGGGATGTTCGCAGGATCCGCATACCGGACAGGGCTGACCCGCTTCCAATAAGCCTGCCAGATGTGCGGCTTGGTTAAGCTCAGTCTCCCGCCGCTGCTTTTGAGTCAGGTTATCTATGGCCTCCTGGATGGCTGACCGCTGCGTCTCCAATTCCCGGGATTTTTCCTGCAGCCGCTGGTACTCGCCGTACTTCGTTTCATGGCTGGTCTGCATTTCAGCCAATCTTTCCTTTCTTAGCTGCCAGCTGGCCTGCGCCTGTTCAAACTGTTCGAGGATACTGTGATAACGAACATAATCTTCAGGTTCCAGGCATCCGGTCAGCTCTTTCCTCAGCTTTTCCGCGGTCTGTTCATTCTCTTCGACCTGGTGGTTCTGTTCCTCATATTCCTTACTGGCACGGCCCAGGGCCTTTTCTTGTTCCACAACCTCGTTTTGTTTGTCCTGCAGGTTCTGTTGCGCCGTTGTTTTGGTCTGCTGGGCCATTTCCAGCAACGTTAGCTGATTTAGGGCCATACTGAGGCTTTCCCGCAGTTCGGGTTCCACCCGCAGCTGCTCCCGTTCCCCGGTCAGGCGCTCCTGCCGGGCTTCACCCGTCTTTTTCATGTTCTCCAGTTGTTCAAGCCGGCTTCGGAGCTCCTGCAGGGTCTTCTCATCATTCTGTATCTCCGTCCGCCAGCTGGATAGCAGACGCTTTCCTTCCGTACTTTCCCGTTCCAGCCCGATGATCTCCTGCAGCCTCTCCAGGCGGGCCCTGATCAGCGGCGCCCCTTCCTGCCACTCTTTATCGGCCTGGCTCAAACTCAGCCGGTTCTCCTCTGCCTCCCGGCGCACCTGGACTTCTTCACCAACCGCCGTCGCCATCTCGTTACCGGCTGCCTGCAAATCTTTTTCCATTACTTCGGCTGCGGCCAGAATCGGGCGTACCTCTTCCGCCCGCCGGGCCCGGTCCAACGATTGCCGCAGGCCTTCTATTTTATCACTTTGAACTCGCAGCAGATCAATAGCTCTCTGCACCTCGACCAGATTCTCCTGTAGTTCCCACACCCGGTTTTGCTCCTCGTGATCAATCCGGGCCGCCTTTTCCTCATTTTCAGCAGCAGCCGCTTCCTGCCGGGCCTGTTCCATAACCTGGCGGGCAAACTCCAGGGCTGCAATGGATGCATCACCGATACCGTTCATTTCACTGCTGAGGATCTTCATGGCCGAAGCCGCAGACTCCAGGCGGCTTTTGAGATTTCGAGCCAACTGCTCACCGAATTGCTCCAAAGCAAAAATGCGCTCCAGCATATCGGTGCGTTCCCGCCCCTTCAAGGCCAGGAATTCGGCAAACCGGCCCTGAGGCAAGACAACCGCTCTGGTGAAATCCTGGGCGGAAAGCCCCAGCAGTTCAACTATCGTGGTCTTAAGCTCGGAATCCTTGCTGGCCAACACCTCGACTTCTGTTCCGGTCACCCGGGTTAGCCGTCCGGAGATGAAACGGGTACTGTCTGTATCGTTTTTATCCCGGCGATAGCGTCTTTGGATCAGATATTCCTGACGCCCCTCCGCCCCGGCCAGTTCAAAGCGGAAGCCCACCTCCGCATTATCCTCCATCTGATTGATGATTCCCGCTGCTCCGCCGCCGGCCCTGGGCACCACTCCATAGAGGGCCAGAATAATAGCATCCAGGATACTTGATTTACCGCTGCCGGTCGGCCCGAAAATTCCGAAGAAGCTATATTCCCCCAGGCGCTTGAAATCTATGCTCTGTTCTGCCCGGAAGCTATTGAGACCCTTGATCCTCAATTCCAGCGGCCTCATGAGCGCACCTCCCCACCGGGCGGCTCATTGATATCGGCGAGCAGTTCCAGAAACAGCTGAATCATTTCCGGTTCCGGCCACCCCCCATGGCGGGAGTAGTAGTAGCGCCTGAACATCTCCTCGGACCCGAGGGTATGCTGCTCATCCGCCGGAGTCAAGGCTTCGCCCCCGGGCAGAATGGCTCTGATATTTACAAAGCCTTTATGCAGGCTTCTAAGTTCACCGGTTTCTTCAATAGACAACGGCACCGCCACCTGGACCTCCAGATCGATCCAGGCATTGGCATCCCTGCCTTCCTCGCACCATTTCCTGACCTCATCCAGACTGGCGGCTCGCCAGTAAACCAGCGGACGCCCGCGGGTCAGGAATATCTCCTCCCGCTGGACGGTCTCACCTGGTTCAAGCTGAACCAGGGTGACGGATTTGGCCTGCCCAGCCTCCGAAAAGCTGTAGGCCAGGGGTGACCCGGCATAACGGATGACCATTCCTGCCCCATTGATCTCCTGGCAACGGTGGAGATGCCCCAGGGCCGCATAGTCACAGCCTGGCGGAAAGGCATCGCTGCCGACGGCCAGGGCTCCACCCAGACTGATATCCCGTTCCGACTCGGAGGTGGCACCGCCGGTCACATAGAGATGGCTTACCACCAAGTTGACTGTATCATCACTAAAATGTCCGGACGCCTCCCTCAGGATCTGGCTCACTTTTTCAGCATAGGCCTTCTGCATGATCTCCTCGTCCAGATTGTCGGTTAGAACCTCCTGCAGACGAGATTCCGAGGGATATGGGAGCAGGGCGATAACCGCGTGGTGCGGGCAGTCAGGCAGGCTTATTTCCAACCAGCCCGGCCCACTGTACACGATATTCACCCCACCTGCCGCAAAGCTGCTGGCCGGAGCCAGTGAGCCGGGTAACCCGGCCAGAACGATGCCATAGCGCCGGGCCAGGCCCATGGCCGCTGCAAGGCGCTCCGGATGATCGTGGTTGCCGGCAATGACTACTACGGCCCGCCGCCCCCCGTCCGCCAGGCGGTCCAGTGCCTGATAAAACAGCTGCTCGGCGGCAGCCGACGGGTTGCTGCTGTCAAAAACATCGCCGGCTATTATAATCATATCGGCCAGGCAGGCTTCGGCAATCTCCGCCAGCTCTTCTATAAATTCATTCTGTTCGGCCAGCCGGCTGCGCCCCTCCAGGCTCCTGCCCAGGTGCCAGTCGGCGGTATGTATTATCCGCACCTCATGCCCTCCCCCTGCTCTGCTTGGTTCTATTCTACCACAGTTCCCCATTTCTTCCGCCGGCAAGAAGATGACAGGGCAAGTCAGGGGACGGTTCTTGCTTGCGTTTCAAAGAACGCAAGCAAGAACCGTCCCCGACTTGCCCTGTCACACCCAGAAAACAAAAAACTCCCCGCCGGGGAGTTTTTCTTGACCTGAACGAGGTAGCGTCCTTGCTTATTTAGCGACGGACTTCAGCGGAGCGGTGGTGCTCTCCAGAAGCTTGCGGCTCAATTCCTCCACCTGTTTGGCCAGTTCAAAATAACTCAGGAAGCCAGGCATTTGTCCGTTCTCCATGGCAGGGACCTGGATATCTTGAATGGAAGTGGCCATAACATTCATACCGTTGCACATGTCCTTCATCAACCGGCTGTAGGTCTCGATCATAGCGGTCTGCTGCTGCTGCAGGTAGCCAAGATATTTGGAACTCATCTCCGTATACTGTTCACAGGTTTTGGACAGCATGGCGGGATAGTTCTGCCACATATCAGAGGACTTGGACATCATATCGGATGTCATCTGCAGACTGCGGGTCATGGGGTTTTCAAAAACGTTGTTAGATCCGGACATTAATAATTCCTCCCTTAAAACAATATAATTTCTGCGCTTCCGGCTTGTCCGTCTCCGTACACCGAGTTTAACATTGCTAATCAAGAGATTGTCTGGGATGTCTTACTTCTTGATGGAAGGTGTCAGAGGTGTTTCAGGCCAGGATAGCTTCTAGCAAACCGGGAACAAACCCGGTAAGTAATACTAATTATAGGGTAGCTGGGATGGTTCGGGTATGAGGAAATTGCTTAGAAGAATGCAAGCATATTTCTGGCATGTCTGATGATAAGCCCAGGCTCATCCTGCCGCAGTCGTCGAGAGTCTTTCTAGTCGCGGGGGGCGATCAAGCCAGCTTTGATGGCCAGTTTGACCAGGCCGACTACGTCATAGACCCCCAGCCTCTCCATTAACTGCAGCCGGTGAGTCTCCACCGTCTTGGGGCTGATCTGCAGCTGAATCGCAATATCCTTGGTATTCTTCCCTTCGGCGATCAACTGCCAGACTTCCCGCTGGCGCGGGGTGAGCATTTCTTTCCAAGTAACGCCGCCGCTGCTGTTGCGAACGTAATCATTGACCACCTGTTGAGAAACCACCGGGCTCATATATTTGGACCCGTTCATCACCGTCTTAATGGAAAGCTCCAGTTCCACCGGGGCGGCATCCTTCAGGAGGTAACCGCTGGCCCCGGCTTCAAATGCCCGCCAAACATACTCCTCACTGGCATACATGGAGAGAACAATGACCTTGACATAGGGATATTGGGCAGCAATAGCGGTGGTGGCTTCTAGCCCGTTCATTTCCGGCATGGCGATGTCGGCCAGCACCAGGTCCGGTTGCTTGGCTCCGATCATTTCGAGCAGTTCCCTGCCATTGCCGGCTTCGGCCACGACCTCCACATCGGGGAGCTCTTCCAGCAATGAACGGATGCCCGCGCGTACCAGGCGATGATCATCGGCGACAACTACCCTGAGTGGTTCCATATTGCGTTCCTCCTTATTTAGCTGAAGTCAACATATTGGTCAGGGGAAAGCTTGCTATGACCCTGGTTCCGCCTCCGCCCGGCCGGGATTTAATCTGCATCTGTCCACCCATCTGGGCTACGCGCTCCTCCATCCCCAGCAGTCCCATGCTTTTTCCCTCCAGACTGCCTCCGGTCACCGTTTCAACATCAAAGCCCAGACCGTCGTCGACTACCGACAGCAGCAGCTTATCCTCTTCAGCCAAGACTTCTACCGCAACCTGACTGGCTCGGGAATGACGCAGGACATTGGTAAGTGCCTCCTGAGTCACCCGGAAACAGGCGGTCTCCAGGTCGCAGGGCAGTCTTTGCGCGCCCAGGTCAATGGTCAGCTGAGTGCCCAAGCCGGTACGCTGGCTGTAGGTCGCCAGGTAGTTGTGCAGGGCGGCAGCCAAGCCCAGATCATCGAGCAAGGTAGGCCGCAGTGACATGGCCAGATTACGAATCTCATGAAGGGTATCGTCTACTATACTGATACTGTCTTCCAGTCTTTCCGGGGGCAGTTCACTGGCCTGCAGCAAAGACTGCAGGTTGATCTTGACTACAGTCAGGGCCTGTCCCACCTCATCGTGCAGTTCGCGGGCTAGGCGGCGCCTTTCCTCCTCCTGCACCCGCATCAGTTCCCGGGAAAGCCGCTGTGTCTTCTGGCTCATCTCGTGCAGCTCGGCGGTGCGCTCCTGGATTTTCTCCTCCATTCGCTCCTGAGTCTCCAGGAGGGATTTCTGAGTCTCCAGCAGACGGATACGATCCAGTCCCATGACGGCCAGAAGTTCGCCAAATTGCGCTATAAACATGATAAAAGGCTCAACCATGGGTTTGGGAATAATGGGCACTTGTCGCAGGGCGGCCATGTAATTATCGATCGGGAAACCAAGTTCTGCCGCTTGACGCTGGAAATATCTTTCGTCGGGCGGTTCATGCAGCATCTGCCCGGTAAAAACGGTACCCATGTGTTGATCTTCGACTATTATCGGAGCAGCATATTCCATCAGGCTGTTTAAGCAGCGATAACCGATATAGGGGCCTTCCCGCCAGCGTTCTATTATCAGGCGGTCGCTCCGGCGGCAGCGTTCCAGGCTCGCTTCACCGACCCGGTGGTATTTCATGCAGATATCCTGGCCGCCTTTTTTCAGCAGCAGTTTACCGTCGGAATTGGTGATGGCCATAGGGAGTCCGATGATCCGGTAGAAATGGTCAACCAGCTTCTCCAGCGGATCAAGCTCAATCAGATCGCTCAGTTTATAATCCACACTAATCCCCCCGTCAGTACTTCTGACCGGCCCGCGGCAGGGCGGACGGGTTGTATAGGCAACTGGTGTTCTTCCCGTTCCGTTTGGCCATATACATGGCTTCATCGGCATGTTTGATCAGAGTTTCCAGATCTTCGCCGTCATCCGGGTAGAAGCTGATGCCGACACTAACTCCTATATTCAGGCTGTTGCCATTGATCTCGAAGGGCTCCCCGAAGGCCTCCACTATCCTATTACCGACCACTTCCGGTGAATCATCCTGGATACGGGTAAGCAAAGCAACGAACTCATCTCCGCCCAGGCGCGACAAGAGATCGCACCCCCGCAAGAGTGATTTCATACGCAGGGCCGCCTGACGGAGCAGAACATCACCGGCATCATGCCCCAATTCGTCATTTACCCCCTTAAAAGCATCCAGGTCCACGAAAACGACCGCCATCTTCTGCTCACTGAATTTGCCGCGGTTTATGTAACTGCTGAAGTAGTTTTCGAACATGCTACGGTTGGGCAGGCCGGTCAGGGCGTCATAAAAGGCCAGGTGCTTCATCCTCTCTTCCTGTTCCTTCTGTTCGGTGACATCGATAATTATGCCTTCCATGCGATATACCCTGCCATTGGAATCGCGCAGCGGCGCGGCCAGGTTGTGGATCCAGCGGCTGCTGCCATCTGCAAGCAGTATGCGGTGCTCCAACATGATCTTTTTGCCGGCCCGCAGATCCGCCTCGGCTTCACGAACGCGCGGTGCATCGTAGGGATGGATCAGTCTTTCCCCCAGCCTGGGCTGGCTCATCAATTCCCCGGCACTAAATCCACAAAACCTTTCAGTACCGGGTGAGATGAAGAAGCGTTGGGAGGACATGTCATAGGACCAGGATATAATGTCCAGATGCTGCAGGATAGTCTTGAGCTTGCCGCTGCCGGGGGAAGCTCGGCGGGAACTGCGGCGGAAACGGCCATAAGCTATCAAGAGCATGGCCGTAGCCAGACCGAAGATCACCATGATCCAAATGCCCGGATGGGATATTAACGCGCAGGTATGCGTATTGAGAAGAAACCGGAAGCAACTAAGCAAAACCAAAACTCTCCATTCTTCAGCAAAATCCATACTATATTATTATCGAGAAAATGCTGAATTTTCTGAAGGAAGCTGATATGTCTCATGCTTCAACAACAAAAAAAGGAGTTGCTGACTCCTGATTCTGCCGTTATATTAATGGCACGATTATTCGAATTAGCATTAGGTGTCGGTGGGAAAGATGACTTTGACTGTAGTGCCGGCTGAGTCGCTTATGCAGCGGATAATCGCGTTATGACGCCGGGCGATGCCGAAACAAACTGCCATACCCAAGCCGGGCCGGTCGTCTTTGGTAGTAAAAAAGGGCATTCCCAGTTTGTCGCGGACCTCATCGCTCATTCCGCAGCCCTCATCATCTACCGCCAGGACCACTTCCCCTCCCTGGATCGAGGTGGAAATTCGCAGAGTCCCTCCAGGGGGCATGGCTTCCAGCCCATTCTGGGCCAAATTAATGATCATCTGGCGCATCTCCTGCTCATCCACCCATAGCTGAGGTAAGGTCTCTAGATCGACCTTGATATGTTTCTCCTGGATATGGGCGGTGCTTTGCAGCAACGGCAGCAGATTCGTTATGGCAATATTGAGGTCGGTTGGTTTCAGCTGCACATGTTTATCATGGGCCAATGAGATGAATTCACTGATAATGGCATCGGAACGATCGATCTCCTCGATCATCAGATCCATGACTTCATATTCCTCCCGATACTTATGCTGCCCCCGTAACAGCTGCAAATACCCCCTTACCGTAGTCATCGGGTTCCTGATCTCATGACCGATATTTACCGCTAATTGTCCGACCAGATTCAACTGGTCCAGTCGGGCTATCTCCCGCTCCATCTGTTTGCGCTCGGTCATATCCACCAGTATGCTCAGTATACAGGCCTGTCCATCGACATCTATCATCTCCGCCGAATAGAGACCCAAACGCATGGCCCCTGATTTCTGCCGGAACCTGGCTTCGCTCTCGCAAATCGACTTACCCCTGATCAGGGCATCCTTTACCAAAAAGCGCTGGGCAGGGTCTCCCCAAATTTTCAGCGCAGGAAGCTTTTCCCCCAGGAGCTCTCTGCGGGAATATCCGGTCATCTGGCAAAACGAATCATTAATGCCGATGCACATCCCTTCCTCTGCCGTGGAGATACACATCCCGATGGGACTGGCATAGAAAGCCTTATAAAAGCGCTCCTCCAGGCTAATCATGGCCTGCTCCAGATTTTTACGTTCGGTGATATCCTTGATAATTGAAAGCAGGTAGGCTTGGCCAGCTACTTCAATAATGTCTATCGACAGCAATCCGGTCATGACATGACCGGATTTACTGACAAATTGCATCTCTAAATTATGTTGCGCTCCTTTTTCCCAGATGTCGTCGATAACTTGCCCGCGGTCATTGGACCAGGCCCAAATACCTATCTCCTCAGCGCTCCTGCCGATGACCTCTTCCCGCTTGTACTCCATATTACTGCAAAAAGCATCATTTACCTCCACATAAACTCCCCCGTCCAGAGTACTTACCGTTATGGGATCGGGATTGAAAAGAAAGGCTTTGGCATACATATCTATTGCGTTAACTCCAATCTCAGGAGCATGATTCTTTCTGGGCAAATTAATCGACCTTCCATCTGCATAAAGAAAATAGTCTTATCTACTCTAATAATAGTCCCTGTATATGAAAATATTTGTCAAATTTTGTTTATTAAAATTATTTATATATATTTTTTTATAAGTGGCTTTAGGCATGATTTCTTTTCCCGGTCAGCCAATTTTCAATTGGGTGGCTTGGGTTTTGCAGATCAGAACAGGTCGATTTCCGCCGTTACCGGCAGGTGATCTGAAGCCAGCGCGTCGGAGATTATGCGACAGTCAACGGCCTTACAATTGACAGTAAAGATGTAGTCTATGCGAATAGTTGGTTTATCGGCAGGGAAGGAGTTCTGCTCCGCTCCGCTGTTCATAACAAACGAATCGGTCATGTGCTCCAGCATAAGTTTTATTTCCGGGAACCCGGCTGAGGCATTAAAGTCCCCCACCGCGATACAGGGCTGATCGATCCCCCGCACCAGCGGGATAACCGTATATCGCACCTGCTGCAAACGGTCGAACGATTTGAGTCCCAGGTGCAGAGCCAGAACCTTGAGCGGAGTCTCCCCGACCAGAATACCTGCTTCCAGACAGCAACGGCGGTCAGTTTGGGGAGTCATGATGTGGTTGGTTACATATTGGATCGGCCAGCGAGAGAGAATGGCATTCCCATAAGAGCCTGGACAGTAATCCATGACTGCCCCATAGACATGATACATACCCAGCCGCCGCGCCAACACCCGGGCTTGATCCTTAAGTCGGGTGCGCCAGCGATGACGGTCGACCTCCTGCAGGGCTATTATGTCCGGCCCCAGATCCTCGAGTACCCGGCCGCATAGGTCCAGGTCCAGATACCCGTCCAGATCGCAGCCGTGCTGTATGTTGTAGGTTACCACCCGGATGCCCGGCAAATGCTCCACCTGCTTCACTATGTAATATCTCTGGATTCTATATGGGCAACGTCTTTTCCTGTCAGAGAACCCGGAAGCAGTGCATGGAAATAGGCTATAATAACAAAAAGACTGGGGTGAACCCGGAACGAGAGAGGTCAGGCCATGAAAATACTGATAGATGCTGACGCCTGCCCCCGTGCGGTCCTGCAACTCTGTTGCAAATGGGGAAAACACAAAGGAATTCCGGTGTGGACGGTGGCCAGCTTCAATCATAATATTGATTCAGATCACCACGTAGTGGTCGGCAATGCCTCACAGGAAGCTGACATCAAGCTGATGAACCTGTCGGAGGCGGGAGACATCGTGGTCACCCAGGACTGGGGGCTGGCAGCCATGCTGTTGGGCCGGGGTGCTCGCTGTATCAGCCCGAACGGCCGTGAATACGACAATCAGACCATGGACTTCCTGCTGGAAGAGCGCGAAGTCAAGGCCAGGGTGCGCCGCTCCGGCGGCCATACCAAAGGCCCCCGCAAGAGAAGCCCCGGCGACGACCAGCACTTCGAACGCACCCTGCTGCGCATGCTGGAGATTAACAAATGAATTTAAAGAATACTTATATTCTCAACTTTCGCAGTTGCCCGGTTAAACGTAACATTGGTAAGGGGAACGAATGGACGCAGCGTCTAATAGGGGTTTATTGACGCAGATTTACGCAGATTTTTTATGATTCACGCAGATATTTACCATTGAAACTCTAATAAAACTGCATTAATCTTAGCTATTCTGCGTGCGGCGCAGCCGCCTGCGTCCATTCTACGTCAACCTAGTCAGGATGAGTTTTTTGCCTTCCACTTTGACCTGGTAGCCCATGTTTTCTGCCAGATCGTAGACCGATGCCATGAGCCCGTCGTTGCGGCTGCCGATTACCGGATGGGCCAGGGAAACCCGGGTGCCATCGACACTGATATGATTTGCTCCCGGAGTTACCACTATACGTTGGGCTGATCGGGAGGTCACCAGATCAGTCGCCGTCCAGGCTTCAAATACATCCCAGCCATATTCACCTTGACTGCTGAGCCAGGCATAAGGCAGATAAGCGTAACCGTTGTCCCCCCAGGCACTTCCCCACGAGTTGCGAAGTATAAGGCATTCCTCCTGCGGCAAATCACCAGCTATTCCCACGGCATGCCCACCGCGCACCGATCCCTGAGGCAAGGGCAGCCGGTTGTTACGGTCCGGCCGGAAATTGTCACACACCAGCAGCGCTATCAGAAACGGCCCCTCATTCTGCAGCGCCTGGCGCATAGCTCCCAGAGCCTGAGTTCGGTTGGCGTCTCCTGTTGAACAGAGCTGGGCATAGCTCCCGATACGAAAAGGTTCGGCAGCTCCCCAGGCTTCGTCCGGTATCGCCGGGACCTCGGGAGCAGGCAGAGCGCTCAGAGCAGCATACGGCAAGGTATGCTCCGGGCAAACCCCGCTCTTCTGCATAACTTTCATGGCCACCCGGGGTTCGGTGCCTTCTTCCTCAGGAGCTCCATCATTCTGTTTGCAGAGGGTGTAGATAAAGGCGGCGGAAAAACCACCAGCCGGATAATCGCCGGACTTAATCCCCTGCCAGGCCTTCACGGTCCAGGCACTGGCACAGGCCACACAGCTTCCCCTTTGCCCCTGGTCGAAAACCGGGGGCAGCTGGCTCCGGTAGTCGATCGCCTTGATTTTTTGGTCACCGATAGCGGCCAACCTCAGGTATTGATAGTCGCGCGGGTCATAGGCAGAAGGGCGGCAAAGCAGAGACCGGCCTTCATGTTCCCTGGCCAGGTTCTCCAGGTGGCGGCGCAGGCGGTAGACTTTCTCAAAAGACATATACTCTTTTCCTCCTCCGGCAGTAGACTGTGATCAGGTTGTATATTTATATGCCAGGGGAGGCCGGTGCAGGTCTAAATTTTTCCCGTTATAATTATGGAAAGGATATGTTTATCATACACAGGAGGCAACAGCCCATGAAAGAATCGCTTTACCGGCCCCTGCCGGATTATTTGCAACCTGGATTGAAAATATTGTTTGTCGGGTTCAATCCCAGCCTGCGCTCCGCGGAAACCGGTCATCATTTTGCCAATCCCGCCAATCGCTTCTGGAAGATACTACACCAGGCCGGACTGACCCCGTGCCTCTTCCAGACCGAAGAAGACGCCTCCCTGCTCGACCTGGGCTACGGGCTGACCAATATCGTGGCCCGCCCCAGCCGGGCAGCTGCCGATATCAGCCGGGATGAATTCAGGAAAGGCGCCGAAATGCTGGCGAAAAAGATAGATCAGTACCGTCCGGAGCGGGTGTGCTTTGTCGGCAAGGGGGTCTATCAGTTCTACAGCGGCAGGAACCTAGTCGAATGGGGATTTCAAGCCAAACCTATGGTGGAAGGTGTGCGTGATTTCGTAGCTCCTTCCAGCAGCGGGCTGGTGAGGATGAGCAGCGCACAGCTAGCAGATATATATCGGATGTTGGCCGAAGATATGTTGAAAGGAAGTTAGGGCTTTACCAAAGCGTTCTTCATCAGTGCGATACGAATGGCAAAATAGCTGATCTCATCCGCTAAAGCCTCTTTTATCGGAGCCAGGCGCTCGGCTCCGATTTGCCGGGCAACCATAAGTATTTGTTCTTCCTGCCCGGGTGTAATGAAAGGTTCCCAATCGATTTCATGGCCTTCCCCCGCCGCCTTGAGCAGGTGGTTTTCAACGGTCTGCCGGCCAAGGCTGCGCTGAGCTATTATGGCCTCAATCGATAATCCCTGTTGATAAAGCTGATAACTGATGATATGGGTGGGGATCTTCTCTTCCCGGGGCGGCTTTTCAGCCTGCTCTTTTTTTGGCTTTCGGCCTTTCCTGGCCTGGACGGGTTTTTCTGCTTCGAGCTCTTCCGCCTCATGGTTGGCATCCTGGTTTTCCCGATAGGCGCGGATAACCTGTAAAAACTGTTCCCCATAGCGCTCCAGTTTCACCTCGCCTACCCCGGTAACCGCCAGCATGGCTTCCCGGTCCCGAGGTAGTGTTTCCGCCATCTCGCGCAGGGTGGTATCGGGAAATATAACATAGGGCGGCACCCCGTATTGGCCGGCCAGTTCCAGGCGCAGCTGGCGCAGGGACCGGAAGATCGGGCTGTCCCCTGCTGCAACCTCCGTGACGGGTGGCATCTTGACTGATATCCTGGCTTCCCCGCGCAGAACCGGGGCGGCTTTGCCGGTCAATTTCACCACCGGGTACTGGCCTCCAGAGACACTGAGGTACTCCTCGGACGCCAGCAGATTAATCATCTCAACAATCTCTCCGATCTTCATATCGCTCATGATGCCATAGGTGGAGAGCCCGTCCAGACCTAACTGACGGATTCGCTTCTGTTCCGACCCTTTAAGCACGGCAGCCACCAGGGCGCTGCCATACTGCTGGTGCATACGGTAGATACAAGAGAAAATCTTCTGGGCCTCAACTGTAATGTCCCGTTCCTCATAATCACTGCAGTGATCACAATTGCCGCAGTAATCATCCCGGGCAGGTTCGCCAAAATACTCCAGTATATAGGCCCGCAGACAGCGGGAGGTGTGGCAGTAGTCTACCATGCTCCTGAGCTTGCCATACTCCATCTGTTTTCGCTCCGGATTCAGCGCGGTCTGCTCGATCAGAAACTTCTGGATCTGGATATCCCCGGCCTGAAACAGCAGAATGCAATCAGCGCCCTCCCCGTCGCGTCCGGCTCTGCCAGCCTCCTGATAATAAGCCTCCAGGTGACGGGGCATGTTGTGGTGGATGACAAAGCGGACATTGGATTTGTCGATACCCAGACCAAAGGCGTTGGTGGCCACAATTACCGAATTGCGGTCATAGATAAAATCGTCCTGGCTCCGGGTGCGTTCTTCAATGCTGAGACCGGCATGGTAGCGGCCCACCTTGAAATGATGGCGGGCAAGCTCAGCGTAGAGTCCATCCACCTCCTTGCGGGTGGCCGCATAGATGATACCGGGCTGATCGGTATGCTCGGCCAGGTAGCGCCGGATAAAACGACCGCGTTCCACTCCCTTAACCAGGGAGAAACGCAGATTGGGCCGGTCAAAACTGTTGACGAAAACCTTGGGCAAATTCAGGCCCAGACGCTGGCTTATATCCTCCCGTACTCGTTCAGTAGCGGTAGCGGTAAAGGCCGCCAGCACCGGCCGACGGGGCAGGGCCTGAATCCAGGGACCGATGGATAAATAGCTGGGACGAAAATCATGGCCCCAGTGCGATATGCAATGAGCTTCATCCACGGCCACCAGCGACAGGGGCAGGTCATAGAGCAGCTGGGTAAAGTAATCAGAATCCAGGCGCTCAGGCGCAACGTATAAAAGCTTGTAACTCCCCTGCGCTGCCTGCTGCAGGCGTTGCCTCACCTCAGCGGCACCGATCGAGCTGTTGATAAAAGCAGCAGGAATGCCCTGGGTGTTCAAGGCATCGACCTGGTCTTTCATGAGGGCAATCAGGGGTGAGATCACCAGCGTGAGTCCGGGCAGCATCAGAGCCGGCAGCTGGTAGCACAGCGACTTGCCGCCGCCGGTTGGCATGATACCCATGGTATCATTGGTTTGCAGGATGCTGGAGATAATCTCTTCCTGACCGGGTTTAAATTGGTCATAACCAAAATGCCTTTTCATGGTCTTAGTGACCATTGCATCCATAACTGCCACGCCTTTCTTCCATCTCCCTAACGGGGATAATACTGGCCTTCATGACAAACTACTTCGTCCAGATGTTCCAGGCGCTCCAGGTGGTGGAGATCCATTACGCATTCATGCATATAATAAACACTGCGAGGATCCGGGAAGCGCCCGCCGAAACAGATCCCCTGTTCGGCAATTTCCGATATGTCGCTGGTGCCATCCCTGACCATTTTTAATATTTGCTCCTCGCGGGACAGGATCTCATCCCGGTATTGCAGCAGCCGCCCGTCCAGATTCTCAGTGTATAAGGCGGGGCCATGTCCGCCTACCAGCATATCCGCCTTCAGCTCGCGCAGGCGTTCCAATGAATTCAGATAATCATCCACACTGCTGTCCAGCATAGCGTAGATCGGCTTGATGCCCAGATTGATATCAGCGGTATAAACAAAGCCGTAGCGGGAAAAGAAGAAGCCGCAATGACCTATGCTGTGCCCGGGCAGAGCGATTACCTCAAACTCAATCTGGCCGGTCGATATCCTCTGACCATCAATGAGGTCACCATCGACCGGGCGGGCATGATACTGCACAGCGTCGAGATAGAAGGGACGAGTGGCCTCATCCGGGTAAAAATAGTAGCCGTATGCCGTTAGATAAGCCTCCCCCGCAGCCACCCGCTCATGTTCAGCCGGATGCAGCAGTACCCGGGCCTCCGGATAAAGATAATTGCAGGAATTATGGTCACTGTGCCCATGGCTGTTGACAATAAGATCGATCTTCTTCCCCTCAAGATGGAGGCGTTCTTTAGGGTGGGGGCTGGAATCCACCAGGCAGTTGATATCATCCTCTATCAGCAGGCAGTTGCAATACGGCAGAATATATTTGTCATGGCCCAGCAAGGTGATACGCTCAAATAATTCTTTCATCACTTCTCCCCCTTTTACTGGTCTTTAGAGCCGTTCTTTTTCTCTTTCGGCTCAATCTTCAGGTATTAATCCATACCTGTGCGATCGGCCATCCCAAGTCCTATTAACTGCGGGTTAGAACCATTATAAGCCGGGCAGGCGCCACATTCACAGTATAACTTTTTTGAGTCATAAAGTAGAGCCTGTAGTAAAAGGCTTATAAAGATGATTCCGTATTTACGAATTATATTGACCAATATATATAGTAAAGGCTAAAATATATTTGATAATAATTATCATTATCGAAAGGGAATGGTGACCGTGAACCGTAAACAATCACCAACTTCAAATAGAAACATGAACGCCAAGTCCTCACCCGGGCGGACGCGCCTTGGTGAGCGCCTGGACATATATTTATTAAACCCCTATACCGGGTTTCCCATCATGCTGCTCTGTTTTGCGGCTCTTTTTGCCGCCAGTTTTCTGCTGGGCAAACCGGTGTCCAACTGGTTGGGGCTGGGACTGGATTACCTGGTGCAGGCCTTTGAAAGCTGGGCTGCCGCTCATGCCCTGCCCTTGATGCTTACCAGTCTGATATCCAATGGTATTTTCCGCGGCATTGGTTCGGCTCTGGCCTTCTTTCCCCAGATGCTTATTTTTTACGTATTCTATTCTGCCATGAATGACACCGGTTATGCCGCCCGCATTGCTCATATCATGCACAGCCCCATGTCACGTTTGAACATGCAGGGCGATGCCTTCGCCTGTCTGTTTCTGGGTTACAGCTGCAACGTGCCGGCGGTAGTGGCTACACGTGATATTCCCCGTCGTCTGGACCGCTTCATTATGATGCTGGTCAGCACCTTTACCCCCTGCTCGGCTCGCTTCGGGGTAATACTCTATATTGCAGCCGCCTTTTTCTCGCCCCTGACTGCTACTTTGATCATGACTGGGCTAATAGCCCTCAGCTGGCTGGTCAGCGCCCTGGTGGCCTATATCATTAAGGCCAGCTTTCCGCGCTCAGAATCTCTGGACATCAAATTAACCCTGCCTCCCCTGCATCGGCCCCAGCCGCAGCATGTGCTGAAATCAGCCCTGGTCCGCACCCTGGACTTCCTGAACAAGATAAAAAATGTTGTCATCATCAGCGCGGTGGTAGTCTGGTTCCTGTCCAGTTTTCCGTCGGGCAGAGGATTTGAAGAATCATATATAGCACTTATCGGGCAGGCCATGGAGCCGCTGGGACGGCTGGCCGGACTCAACTGGCAACTCATCGTAGCCCTTTTGCTGGGTTTCTTCGCCAAGGAGACCACTCTGGCCACCCTGGGCGTGCTCTATCACACCTCGGAGGGTCTGGGCAACCTTTCTGCCATCCTGGCCAGTCATATCAGTCCCCTGGTTGGACTGACCTTTTTGGTGATATTCATGTTTTATACCCCTTGCCTGGCTACGGTGACCACCATCCGCCGCGAGAGTCAGAGCATCCTCTTTGCCGCCTTTTCCATCGTGATATCACTCCTGTTGGCCTTTGTGCTGGGGACGGCCATATACCAGTCCGGGCGTATGCTGATGATACTGTTCGGATAATTGCCCTCTGTTTCTGCCCCAAGAAAAATTATCCTTCCTTCACCGAACCTTTTTCTGTTCTCAAGTGTATTTGTTAAAAGGCTTTATTAAACCATGGTCCGTATTATGAGCAGCGATAAGGCGGTGACGTCGTGGAAATGCCAGCAGGAAAAGTATTGACCCGCATACAGCGTGTAAGAATCTGGTTTCACCAAAGGCCTCGTTGGCTTAAGTGGACAGTTCCCCTGTTAGTAATCGTATTGGCTCTGGTATTGCGCATGATGGGCGGTAACGATGCTCCACTCCCGGTCCGGGTTATCACTCTGCAAAGGGAGAACATTGTCAAAACCGTTAATGTCAGCGGCAACCTGGACGCCGTAGATGAACAATCCTTCTTTGCTCCGGCAGACAGTACTCTGGTTGAACTCAATGTCAAGGTGGCTGATCAGGTCCATGCCGGAGACCGGCTGGGCCGGCTGGACACCCTGGAACTGGAACGCAAATATCGGGAAACGGCGGCGAGCCTGGCGGAAAAGGAGGCGGCCTATGCCAAAGCGGCTGCCACCAGCGATGACTTAAACCTTCGTTCCGCCGAGTCCCAATATAATCGGGCCAAGAACGCTATGTCCCGGGCAGAGGCTCTGCAAAAGGCCGGGGCAGCTACCGCCACAGAACTGGAGGATGCGGAGGTTGAACTGGCTGCCCGGGAAGCCGATTACTATGAGGCGCTGGCCAATAAACAGGGCGGTGCCAATCAAAAACAAAGAGACTCTCTGTCCACCCAGGTTGAACTGGCCCGTCAAGAAGTAGCCCAGGCCAAAGAACAACTGAATCAGGCTACCTTTATTGCCGGAATGGACGGTGTGGTTACCTTGATTGGAGCCCAGGAAGGCAATCGGGTGGAGGAAGGCACGCTACTGATGGTGGTAGGCGGAAAAGAGCTAAAGATCACCGCCAATGTGAACGAGTCCGATGCCGGAGCCCTGGCGCCCGGTCAGCAGGTCAGGATAAGCTGTTTCGCCCTGCCGGGAAAAACCTTTGCTGGAGTTATAGACCGGGTAGGGGCGGCCGCGGTTAAAGCCGAGAGCCGCATCGGCGAGGAATATGACGTACCGGTTACCGTCAGCCTGCGGGGGAAAAGCGAAGAGTTGAAAATTGGCTACACCGCTACTCTCACCATCAAGACCCCGGTAGCCCACCGGGTTATCGCTCTGCCCATAGAAGCCATAGTCGAGCGCGGCAGTCAGAAGCTGGTTTACGCAGTCAGCCAGGATAACATATTGCATGAACGGGTGATCAAAACCAGGATGGGCAACGAAACCAAGGATATCGTTATCAAGGGCCTGAAGCCCGGAGAGATTATCGTAGCCGAACCTTCTCCCCAACTTATGGATGGTCAGAAAATAACCATCACACCGGCTCAGGCGGAAAAAGGCAAGTCATGATCAGGCTGCATGATATTAAAAAGACTTATGATACGGGAAAGGTTAAGGTTGAGGCCTTGCGGGGCGTCAGCTTCGAGGTTGATCCGGGGGACTTCGTGGCTATTATGGGTGCCTCCGGGTCAGGGAAGTCGACCCTGCTTAACATTCTGGGATTACTGGATGCTCCCACTACCGGCGAATATTGTTTGGATGATATAGTGGTGTCCGGACTGCAGCAGCGCCAGTTTTCCCGCATTAGAAATCAGAAGATCGGCTTTGTTTTTCAGGGCTTTGAACTGCTGCCTCGCCTGACTGCCTTTGAAAATGTGGAGTTGCCGATGATTTACGCCGGGCTCAAGAAAAAGGCACGTAAAGCTGCGGTAAAGAGCTCTCTGGAACGCCTGGGGCTGAGTGATCGTATGCATCATTACCCCCATGAGCTTTCCGGCGGACAAAATCAACGCGTGGCCATTGCCCGCGCCCTGGCCAACCATCCCGCTATAATATTGGCTGATGAGCCTACCGGTGCCCTGGACAGCCAAACCAGCCTGGAAATAATGGATATCTTCCAGGGCTTGCATAAAGAAGGTGTAACCCTTGTTCTGGTTACTCACGAGCTGATAATCAGCGAACATGCCGAACGCATTTTGCATATGCGGGATGGCTTGCTTTATATGGACCAGCGAGTGGAATACCCGCGGCAGGGCCGGCTACAAATGAAGGCCAACGGCGAAGAGGTGAGTTCACGTGAGTCTTACGGATCTGATAACCATAGCCTGGAGAAACCTGCAGGGTCATAGGCTGAGAACCCTCTTGACTATAATGGGCATTGCTATAGGAATCGGCGTAGTGCTGACTGTAGTAGCCATTGGTCAGGGCGGCCGCTCTTTCGTGATGGATAAGGTGGCTGGTCTCGGCACCAACAGTTTTATTATCAGGGTCAATTATCAAAATGATACGGCCGGCACTAAACGGTATATAGCATTGTCTGATATAGATGCGATCAAGTCTCTGGTTCCGGGGGTAGAGGCGCTGGCACCGGTTAGATTGCTGAAGTACCCGGTCAGCGGTCCTCGCGGCCAGGGTAACGTATGGATGATTGGAACCACGCCTGATTATGCGGTGGGTATCAAACTCCGGGAACGCTGGGGCCACTTTTTACGGGCCCATGACGGGGAGCGGGTCATGGTTTTCGACCAGGCAGCGGCTCGACAGTTATTCGGCCCCGGCAACCCCGTGGGCCAGCGTGTCAAACTGGCGTTTTTCTCTTTTGTTGTCACCGGAGTGGTGGACAACAACTCTCTCACTCAGATGCTGGGGGTCGACAAGACGGTCTATTTGCCCATCTCGTTTATGCAAAGGGCAGGTATGACTGATATCGATATGCTCTATGGTTCAGCCCGGGACGGAGAGCCGGTGGAGGTGGTCATGAACAAATGCGTACGCATTTTGGAGCGGCGCCACAACGCAGACCGGCACTACGAAGCTACCAGCATGCAGCAAACCAGGCAAATGGCCAATCTGATCGCCATAGCTATTGAACTGGTAATGGTTTTGATAGCGGGTATTTCGCTGCTGGTTGGCGGAATCGGCGTAATGAATATTCTGCTGGTAACGGTCAATGAACGTACCCGGGAGGTCGGTGTGCGCATGGCCCTGGGCGCCGAGCCGCGGGATATCCGGCGGCAATTCCTTATAGAATCCATAGTACTCTGCGGTCTTGGCGGCATGACCGGATTACTGTTGGGTTATGCCGGGGCCAGCCAGGCGGGAGCCTATACCCGTTGGCCGGTTTCGTTGACTTCCGGGTCCGTTGGGCTGGCTTTGGGCTTCTCATTCCTGGTGGGAATTGTCTTCGGCATCTACCCGGCCTGGCGGGCCTCAAAAAAGCACCCCATTGAAGCACTGCGTGCCAGGTGACAATGAGGCAACGTCAGCCCGGTTGCAGAACAGAACAGGAGATTGCTTAATGAGCCTATGGGAATATATCGCCATCGCGGTTAAAAACATCCGTTCCAACAAGATGCGTTCTTTCCTGACTACCCTGGGCATCCTGATCGGTACCGCCGGGGTCATTACCGTCGTGGCTGTAGGCCAGGGAGGGCGGGCGGTTCTGATCGGACAGATGGAGAACTTCGGCACCAATCTCTTTGTCATCAGCCCCCGGGATGATTCTGCCACCCCTGCTTCCATAAAATTCAGCCCCTCGGATCTTAATGACCTCAGCCAGGCCATTCCGGAGCTCACGCATCTGGCTCCCACTTACCTACTTTACGGTGATTTGAAGGGACCACGGGAACACCTGGGTATTATGTTTATGGGCACCAGCAGCGAGTATGCCCGGATAATAAAAATAGAAACCAACGCGGGACGTTTTATTAATAAAAGCGATGACCAGATGAGCCGGGGGATCATAGTTCTTAGCAAGGATACCGCTGAGAAGCTTTTTGGAAAAGAACCCCCCCTGGGGAAGCAGGTAATGCTGGAAAACTACCCGGTACAGGTGGCCGGCGTGGTTACCAAAAATGAATCAGTAATGGGAGTCCTGGATGGCGGAGAAAAGGCCTATGTTCCGCTTTCGTTCATGTATAAGATAAACCATTTTACCCGGGTTGACAGTGTATATGCCAGCGCTGCTTCCCAACCCCAAGTCAATACTGCCATGCGAAAAAGTATTCGGCTACTGGAAAGAAGGCATAACGGTATGCAGCATTATCAAGCCCGGAGTATGCAACAGGCTATAAAGACAGCTAATGAAATCACCCGGGCGATTGAGTTGTTTATTGGTATAATAACCGGGGTTTCCCTACTGGTCGGCGGTATCGGGGTAATGAACATCATGCTGGTGGCAGTCAGTGAAAGAACCCGGGAAATCGGTATTCGCATGGCCCTGGGCGCTGGACGCCGGGAAATCACTATACAATTCATAATTGAGGCAGTCCTGCTTTGCTGGATGGGAGGAATGATCGGGATAACTCTGGGATACTCGCAGGCCTGGCTGATAGCCCGCCTGGCCGACTGGCCGCCCCTGGTTTCCCCGGCTACCGCTGCCCTGGCCTGTGGTTTCTCCATGGCCATTGGTCTGTTCTTCGGGGTATACCCGGCCAATCAGGCCGCTTTGTTCAACCCCATCGAAGCCCTGCGTCGCGAATAGTAAAAGGTTAAATATGTGCATACAGCTAAATTATGTTATAAGATGTACTAAGGACTGCCCAGCGAATCATAGAAGCGTAAGCCGGAACTGATTATGCCCGGGGATGGCGTCTAGGCCGGCTTCATTATCCGCTGCAGAGAGGAAACTGGCATCATGGAGGGTATCAGCAAAGAAGATGCGGAGGCCATATTCCGGGATCACTCGGCCTACGTATATCGGACTGCATTATTCCTGACCAAGTCAGCCACCCTGGCTGAAGATATAACCCAGGATACCTTTTTACAGGTATTTCGCAAATACAACAGCTACGATCCCTCGCGTCCCCTGGGACCATGGCTTTACCGGATAATGGTCAACATTACCCGCAATACCCTGCGCCAGCAAAAGTGGGTCAGTATGGTCAAACCACTGCCCGCTTATGACAAATGGGATGAGCTTGAGGAGCAGGTAATCCGCAATGAGTTGGAAAAACAGCTTTGGTACGAGGTTAATCAGCTTACCCTGAAAAGCCGTGAGATAATCGTACTGCATTACTATTTGGGCTTTAAGCTCACGGAAATCGCAAGTATACTGGGTATACCGCTGGGCACATGCAAGTCCCGGCTCAATTCTGCGCTGACTGCACTGGGCAAAAGAATCCGGGGCGGTGAGTTGGATAATCTGCAGGAAGGAGGCGATGTAAGTGAGACCTTTTGACGAGGAGCAGCTCCGGCAATCACTGCAGGAGAACCTGGAACCCCATCAGCCCCAATCCACTTTTAGCGGGCTATGGGACAAATACAACCGGAGCAATCGCAGCCACCGCCTCAGCAAACTGAAGGTAATCCCGCAGGCGGCCCTGGTCAGCCTTTTGGTCTTGGTGCTCGTTGGTTTTGTGCTAACTCCCCGGGTGGATAAGATCGATTACCCTTTCCTGGATGATCCTGCAGTAATCGGCAGATGGGTTACGGTAGATCTGGTCGCCAGCCCGGAGAAGTTCTTGCCCGGGCAAAAGCTTTTCAACAAGGAGCTTTATGTTACCTCCCTGGTATTCATCAAGGAGGGCAGAATGCTATGGGCCATCAGCGAGGGCAACGGTCAATTATCGCCCGGACTTGGACAGTGGACCAGAGGCAAGGTACTGGATCGGGAGTATAAAACAGCCAGCCTGTATACCATCAAGCAGATCCAGGGTACCAACTACATGTTCTGTCAGTGGAAAAACGGGGATTATAGATATTTTCACCGCCAACCCTGGTATTTCGTTTTAAAACAGGTTGACGACCGGGATTATTCAGATTACAAGCCTGTCCAGACCGTCGATAAAACCGATTATCCCTTCAGCATCGACCAGCAGGCTATCGGTTCCTGGCAGGCCGTTGACTTTGTCAATCATCCGGACCAATTTGAATCGGGATACACGCATCTCCAGGAAAAGCCCTTTATTCAAACCATGGAATTCCATGAGGACGGGACTCTACTGGCAAAAGCCCTGACTGGACCCCGGGATTTGAGGTGGACCAGGGATTATATAATTTATGAAAAAGATCAAACCGCCAGCCATTACTTCATCAAGGAAATTGATGATAAAACTTATATGTTTATGGAATGGAAGAACGGTGACTATATGTATCGGGGTATCAAGCCTTCCTACTACGTCTTTGAAAAGCAGTCACCTTAAATGACCGATGCCGGTATCGCTAAAAACATGCTCAGGTATCTCAAAGGTCCCTGAGCATATTATTGGGAACCAGTGTTCGAATGAAACTTATCTGCAAGTTGACTTGCTCTTTTATGCCTCAAGCTCATAAGTTATAATCTATGAAGAAACTTATCGCCGGAGGAAGCAGATGCACTATCAGATCCAGCCAATATTTAACGGGGTTTTCAATATCCTGTTCAAATCGGTACCCCCGATCGCCAATATACCATGTTTTGCTTTTCTGCTGGCTGCTGAGGACGGGGAACTTCTCCTGGTCGATACCGGGTTCAACCCTGGATATATCCCCGGAATGACCACCAGCTATGAGCAGGATGCCGGGCACAAACTTCCGGCGGCAATCGCCAGCCTGGGTTACAACCCCGATGATATAAATACCGTGATCATGACCCATCTGCACTGGGATCATACCGGCGGTATGCAGGAATTCCCCTCCGCTCGTTTCTATGTCCAGGCCGATGAATTCCGCGGCTTGTTTCAACTAAATCCCAACGAGGAGACCTACTTTAACCCGAGCCATTGGCTGGACCTGCTGCCGCAGGTCGAACTGTTGGAAGGTGACATTGAATTACGTCCCGGCCTGAAACTTTTCAGGACCGGTGGTCATACCAAGGGGCACCAGATTGTCGAAGTAAATACCATCGATGGTCCGATCCTGCTGGCTGGAGACGCCCCCTTTAATTATGATCTTTTATGGAAGATGATCCCCGCCGAAGGCTGGAAGATGTATCGGGAAGGCCCGGGTGCCCGTTTTTACTGGGATGAATCCATCCCGCCCATCATAGCTGCCTGGATGGAGGAAAAACAGATATCCGGACCGGTCCAAGGTGAGGCTGTCCCCTGGAAAGAATTTAAGGAGTTAGGCAAGCGGTTTTATACCATCCATGATCCCCGCCTGCTCAAAAGCAAAATCTCATAAAAAGAGGACGAAACTGTGAGAATCGGAGTCGATATCGACAACACCATAACCCATACCACCGAAATGATCATGCATTACGCCAGGATTTTCGGCGAGGAAAATGGTCTCAACACCGTATCCGACCCCAACTACTATTACCTGGAGGACGCTCTGGGCTGGGACCGTGATATAGCGGAGTATTTTCTGGACACCTATTTGGGCGATATCTACCGGGAGATGCAGCCCAAGGAGCAGGCTGTGGAGGTAATGCGGAAATTGAAGGACGAGCATGAACTGATCCTCATTACTTCTCGCAACCAGAAGTCCCCCGATGTAGAACAGGTGACCCTGGATTGGCTGGAGCACTACGGCATCGCCTATGACGGGCTGATACTTAATGCAACCCCCAATAAACACTTTTTCAGCAAGCTGGGGGTCTGCCTGGAGTACGGTGTAGAGGTCATGATTGAGGACCATCACGACCTGATCCTGGAACTGGCCCAGGCCTTTCCGGTTATTGTTTTCGATTACCCTTATAACCGCCATATCCAGGCGGAGAATGTCTACCGGGTAACTCACTGGCAGCAGGTACTGGAACGTGTCAATATTATTTCGGCGCAAAAATCTGTTATCTGACCTGAAAAACAGCTTAGGAACCTGTGATAAACGGGCTTAGACACCCTAGCCTATGGTTTTTAATCCAACTGATGGTGACCCCCTACGGAGTCGTGTAGAGTCTGACCTGAATGGCCGGATAATGTCCATAATTCTTTTCTTAAACCGGGCCGGGCTGACCGCTTGATCCCCGGTTTCATAATTTCCCCAGGTTCCGTCCCGGGCCGGGAAGATACAACTATGGCATGGTTGGGACAGGCTTTTACACATTTCCGGCAGCCGATACAGAGATCCGCCCGATCTATGTGCGCGTGCGTATGCCGTAAAAATTTCACCTGGCCTATTACCCCTTTCGGGCACTCATCCATGCAAATCCCGCAGGCCATGCACATATGGCTTCGGATCTCGATAAATTCGGTTTGCAGATGGCTGCGGGGTCCACCTTTATGGTCATTATCACTTCTGTGCTGGACAAAGATCATTTTGTTGACTCCTCTCCTCACCCGGGTTAGCTTCCAGCCACATTCCATGGTGTTTCAGGATGTAATCCCGATCGATCTTGCCATCCAGCAGCACCCGTGCGCTTTCCGGATTGACCACTATGGACAGGTAGGCATGGCCAATCACCATGAAAGTAACCAAACAGCCGGTAATTCCATGTATACCCCAGGCCAAACCCTGACGGGCAGCCAGGGCATGATGGGCTTCCTGTTCCATTACAATGGCGCTAACCAGCAGAATGATGCCTGCAATAAACATAATCCAGAAATAAACCTTTTGTCCGGCATTAAAGCGGCCGGCGACCAGATGTTTTTCCTCCCGGGAGAGGTATCCGCCCATGCTCCGCAGCCAGCCCAGATCATAAAGACCCGGAGTCATATCTCCCAGCCAGGCGAACAGATTAATGATCAAAACTATAACAAATGCCACTCCCAGAAATCCGTGATGGGGCCCCAGGTCGGCGCGGGGCTGAAGCAGCATCTCTATTCCGGTAAAGAGCAGGATCAGGAACATGATTATGCGCAGCCAGTGGGAAATCTGTTCCCTGATCTTAAAACGGGTGATCAGGATGCCCTGCCGGGGGGGTTTATCCGCTTTCACCCCCCGACGAATAAAGCAATAATAGTGCACTGTACATACGGCAAAGGCACTAATGATTGAACTGCACCAAAACAGGACCTTATGGGCAATATAAAACTCAAGCATCTCCCACTCCCCTTTCTTCTCGCTCATTGTTGTCCTTATGTTCCATGATCATTTCCCGGAAGGCCTGTTTGGTTAACAGCGTCTTGACCTGATTCATCGCCTGCCCAATGACAGCCAGGGGCGGGTGCGGCTGCTGCAGCGGGTTGGTGATAATCCGGTCGTGTGCCAACAGTACTTCCCGGCGCATCAGGTCCAGATAATCCCGATAAATATGGAGGTCATCCCCGGTAAAACCAAGATCGATGATTTTTTCAATAGCACGGGCCAGGTCCAGATCATAGCTGCTGAAAGGCTGGTCACCGGCTGCCGTCCCGACCAAACCTGCTTCTGCAAGCCTATCCAGCACTTCAGTATTTAACCCGCTTGTTTCGGCGAATTCCCGATGGCTGAAGCTCGTTTCCGAATATTCGGGGCTTTGGCTGAACATATCGTCAAAGGTCTCCAGATGATCGACAGCACTGATATCCTTCCCCTGGCGCCGGCCCTCCATAATCATCTTGATCAGGGACAATGGATAGTAGCGCTTTTCCTGTAGATCTTTGATCATGCGAATCTCTTTGATATGGCGGTCATCATAATAAGCCATATTCCTGCCCGTCTGCACCGGCGGAGAGAGCAAGCCTTCCCGCAGATAAAAATGGATGGTTTGTTTGGAGACACCGGTTGCCGCTATTAGTTCCGCCATCTTTATCAGGCCATTATCACCTGTCATATAGATCATCCCCTAATTCTTTATGTGTATAGTGTATATCCGCACTATACACTTTGTCAACAGTTCTACAAAATAGAAAAACGGCCTTTCCACTTGCAGAAAGGCCGTCAGTTTTGGCTGATCATGGTTTTATTTAATAATAATCGTCAACTCGAAGGTCTGCGCCGGCTGTACACTCTCCCAGGGACGCGCATAAACCAATTTGATTTTAGTGGTTCCGGCTTTAAGGGCGGTAAATTTCCACCAGGCGCTACCGGACTGACCGACCAACCTGCTGTCCGACCCGGCTTGATAACCCTCGCCGGCCAATTTAAGCAGGCTGGAATCACCGGGCTCGGCCAGGGTCCAGCTGAAGCCGGTGGTGGGATTGCCCGGCAGGGACAGGTTGATACTCCCCCCGACCTTGGTGGTATATTCCTTGTTGTTGTAGCTCTGATCGATACTTATCATGCTGGTGCAGCGATTAAGGATCCGGGCCAGCTCGGCACGTTTTACGGATTGCCGCGGCCGGAAATTGTTATCGCCATCCCCCTTCATTATTCCCGTATTGCTGGCAAAGACCAGGGCATTGGTCTCCTCCTGGGTCAGTCCCTTCATGTCATTATATTCCGGCATCATCATGATCATGATCACCTTGATATCCTTGGCCTCAAAACAGCGTTTGACCGCCTGGGCCACCTCAATCCGGCTGACGCTGCGGTTGGGATCTAACTTATTGTCATCCTTTACAAAGATATCATTGATGGCGCACATGACCACGTCGCCGGCATACCAGGCTCCATTGTCCACATCCCGGTAATAATCGCTGGCCAGCGGCTGCTTGATGAAGCGCTTGTCGCCATAATCCAGGTTAAAGGTCCGCACCAGGACCGCTGCCAGCTGTGCACAGTTCACCGTTGTCTCAGGAGAAAAAATACACTGCCCCTGGCAGTTCCGGCCAGTTCCCACCATAAGACCCAGATCTATAGATGTTTTGATCTCCTGCTCCGCCCAGTGCCCTTTAAAATCACCCGGCACGATTCCGCCCGTTTTGGCTGGCGGGTTTGGCACTGATTGACCCCAAGCATAGCCGGGACCTATCAACAATAATAATGCTATTAACCACCAGGTCAGATGTCTTTTCATAGAATCCACACCCCCATGTTTTCTTATCTCTTATTACGCCGGTGCCAGGATATCCTTACAACGGGGACGGCTATGCCACTCATTCCCATCTGGTTCCAAAAATGTCCTGGGGCATTATGCAGTTGCTTGGGGGCGGGTGTATAGCCAAAGGCCCAAAATAATGATTACGGTCCCGGCCATAAACAGCGCGCTGATACTCTCATGCAGCAGCCAGGCGGCCAAAGCGGTGGCCAGCACCGGTTTAATGAAGAATATCAGGGAGCCTGCCCCCGGCGGGAGGTGTTCCAGCCCATACAGGAACAGATAATAGGCCAGACTGGTCAGGATTACAGTCAGATAGGCCAGCCATGGCCATAGCTGATAATTAAAGGTGAGCAGTGGGATCCTGAAATAGAGCAGGGCCGGTATGCAGGCCAGGGCCCCCAGTATAAAGGAAATGCTGTTGACGGTAAGGCTGCCCAGCTCCTGTGTCGCCTGCCGCGCCAGTACTATAAACAGGCCATAGGTAATGGCCGAAAACATGGCCAGGCCAGTCCCCAGCCAGGAACCCGTGCCAGCGGTTACCTCATGAAAAGCTACCAATAACAGCCCGGCCACCGCACAAGCCAGCCCCAGTATCTGAAAGGGACTGAACCGATGATGACCCCGCCAGGCCTCGAATATATGGACAAATACCGGATTGGTGCAGAAGATCACGGCGGCAGTCGATGCCGGTATGTATTTGATACTGATCTGAAAGACCGACAGGCAGAGGGTAACATTGAGAAATCCCAGCCAGAACAGGTTCTTGAGGTTACTCGCGTTCAATCGCACCGAGCGCCGGCGCTGGTCGGCCAGGGCCAGGGGCAGCAAAAGCAGACCGCCCAGAAGAAAGCGCAGGTAGTTGATCTGCATAGGCTCTATGCTATAGGTTATCTTCTTGGAGACCACCTCAAAGGTGCTGAAAAAAATAATAGTAAGGGCCAAAGCCCCTACCGCTCTCCATTTAACTGTCCTCTCCATGACCAGTTCTCCTTCAGACAATTGCCAAAAAGGGGCGGCAAGGCTGCGCCCCATGATTTATCCCGGATAGGTTCCATTATAAACCAGCGGGAAAGGCCGGGCAAGGTAACAGGCAGTTTACCACCACTACCAATTGAATGATTTGTTTCCACCTGTCTGTGCCGGAAGCTCTATTACCCGGTCGCATAAGCGTCTCAGCAAGCTGGACTCATGGCTTACCAGCATCAGCCCCAGATTGCGCTGACGGACGATAGCAAGGAGTTCCTGGCATATCTGCACTTGGGTTATGGCGTCCAACATAGTAGTCATCTCATCTGCAATGAGAAATCTGGTATCCGGTCCCAGCGCCCGGGCGATACAGAAACGCTGCAGCTCACCGCCGGATAATTCATGAGGCCAGCGCCGCAGCCACTCCCGCTCGATCCCCAGGCAAGCCAATTGCTTCGCATCAGGCCGGTAGCCTTCTTTCACCGTACTTGATAAATGCCAGCGTGCGTTGATCGCCTTTTCCGGATGCTGAAACACCAGTTGCACAGGATGATATCCTTCCCGGGGTAGAGGAGCACCATTAAGCCGTACCCGTCCCCGCCGGGGCCGGTGGTAACCGGCCAGTACGCGGGCCAATGTCGTTTTACCGCATCCGCTGGGCCCGGTCAGACCCAGCACCTCTCCGGATTCCCAACCAACATTAACGTCCCGCAGTATCCACTGGCCGGTACGATAACGATAACCGATATTCTCTGCTTCAAGACGCATGAAAACACCTCACCATTCCTTCTCTTATCATGCGAGACTCGGGCCGGCTGACCCGGCAACTATCCGAGGCCAGCGAACAGCGGGGATGAAACAGGCAGCCATCCGGCCAGGTCTCCGGGTAAGGCTGATAACCGGAAGTCGAAACAAATTCGTTCTGGGGCAGGGCCCGCCAAAGTGCCCGGGTATAAGGATGGCGAAGATTCTCACCCTTTCCGGCAAAATCAGACACCGGTGCGATTTCCACTGTAGTACCGGCATAAAATACTGCGATACGGTCCGCTACTTTGAGGGCATTATTAATATCATGGGTAATAAACATGACTCCCCGACCTTCATCAGCCAGTTCCCGGAAGTGTCCCAGCGCCTCCTCTAAAACCACTGGGTCCAGGCCGGGTGTCGGTTCATCCGCAACAATCAGCCGGGCACCGCTGACCAGGGCCATGGCTACCAGAATACGCCGGGCCATCCCTCCGGACAATTGAAAAGGATATAGTTCCTCTACCCGTGGAAGCAAACGATACCTGGCAAACACCTGTTTTTGCACCGCGCTGGGGTCACCCACTCTGACCGCATTTCTGACCTGCTGCCCGACCTTCATCAGCGGATCCAGGTAGTTTACCGACTGGGGAATCAAAACCATTTCCCGCCCGCGCAGGGCCGCCTGCCGCTCGGGCGTAAGCTCCTGACCGTCAAAAAGCAGCCTGCCTTGTACTATCGCATTAGCCGGCTGTATCCCCAGGATCGCATGAGCCAGCAGGCTCTTGCCTGACCCGCTGGCTCCGACTACCGCCACGATCTCGCCGGATCTGATATCCAGACTGAGGTTACTGATCACCCGGAGCAATTTTTGCCGCATACCGCGGCTGTATTGAATAAAGGATAAAGCCATCTCCATGACTTCCAATAATGGCGGCTTTTTTATCCCGGGGTCCAGGCCGATTAGTCTGCCAGCCTCCTTTGGATGATACCTGTTATCCTCTCCATCCGATTGCGGCAATAATAAATCCATGATTCACCTTCTTTATACAGATCAAACATTATACTATTCCTGGCTGCTGTAAGGATCAAAGAGCAGCCGAAGATTATCGCCCACGCTATCAAAGGCCCGCACTATTATCAGCAAAAACAAACCGGGGAAAAAGGCCAGCCACCACATCCCCGTACTCAGCTGCCGCATGGATTCTGACAGAATGATGCCGATGGCCGGCTGGTGAGGAGACAAACCGAACCCCAGGAAGGTAATCGCTGCCTCATGCAGGATGGCATGTGGAAACAACAGGATGAAACCGACAAAAAGCTGGGGCAGCACATGGGGCAGGATATGCCGGCGGGCCACCCACCAGCGGGAACGTCCCAGACGGCGGGAGACCTGAACAAACTCCGTCGATCTTATCTGCATTACCTCCGCCCGGATAACCCGGGTCAGGCTGGGCCAGTGGGTCAAGGCCACCCCCGCCACCACCCCTTTGATCCCGCCGCCCAGGGCAAAAGCGATCAAAATAAGGATCACCAGGTGCGGCATGCCCAGGCAGAGGTCCACCAGCCAGGTAATGATAAAATCCGCCGTCCGGCCCAGGGTAGCGGCTGCCAGTCCCAGAATCAGAGCGATCATGGCACTGGCCGCCGCTGCCATCACCCCTACCCCAATGCTCAGGGTGAGTCCCTTGACCGTACGGATCAACATATCCCGGCCCAGCCAATCCGTGCCGAAAGGGTGACTCAGCGATGGTACCAGATAGCGCTGGTCCAGATGGGTGGCGATACTTTCATTTCCCGACATTATCCCGGTCAGTAATACCACCAGCAGCAGAGCCCCGGCCAGGCCGGTCATGATCAGAGTACGCTGCCGCCGGTTCCAGAGGGTGGGCATCCCGCCTAAATCCTGATCAAATCTTGCTTCGTTCATAGCGCCGCCCCCTCTCGGATTCGGGGATCGACCACGGAATATATGATGTCAGCCGTGAGGTTCCCGGCAAAAACGAACAAGGCACTGAAAATGGCAATTCCCAGCAGCAGGGGCATGTCCCCCCGCAGACCGGCCTGCACGGTAGCCTGCCCCAAGCCCGGATAGGAAAAAACCTGTTCCGCCAGAACCGAGCCGCCGAACAATTCACCAAACGAGGCAAATTGCAGGGTAATAGCCGGCAGCGCGATATTACGCAGACCGTGACGCCAGAATAGCTTAAAACCCGCTTCCCCCTGCGCCCGGGCCAGGAGAATATAATCACTGTTCAATACGTCAACCAGCTTCTGCCGGGTATGCAGCGCCACATTGGCCACTCCAACAATACTGAGCGTCAGAGCGGGCAGAATCAAGTGATAAAGGCGATCAGAGAGGGTTACGTCTCCAGCCAGCACCCCGGCCGGCACTCCCAGCCCAAAGGGGAACCAACCCAACCATACGGAAAAGATGATCAGCATCAGCAAGCCCAGCCAGAAGGTGGGGGTAGAGGCCAGGGTAAAACAATACCACTTGATCAGGCGATCCACCCGGCTACCCGCTTTCATCCCCGCAATAATCCCCAGAATAAAGCCCAAAACGCCGGACAGAATCCAGGCCGCTCCCATCAAGGCCAGGGAAGCAGCAAAGCGTACCTTGATCACCTGGGCTACCGGGCAGCGGAATATCATGGAGGTCCCCAGGTCTCCACGCAATATCGACGCTGCCCATCGTTTTTCCCGCTCCAGGGGAGGCTGGTCCAGTCCCCAATGCCGGGCGATCTGTTGGCGTTGCTCGGGTCCGACCCGCATCATGTCAGCCCCTACATAAGCCCTTACCGGGTCAATGGGTGATTGACTCATCAACCAGAAGCTGAGCCCGCAAAGCGCGACCAGGAGTGATGCTATTCTTAAAGTCTTTTTTACGATAAAACATAACAGTATCCGAAATTTCAAGGTTCTGTCTTACTCCTTTACCGCCGGGGCCGTCCACTTCCATTGGGCAATATTATCCGTTACCGGCCAGCCATGCCCATGCACCTGGATCTTCTGTTTGCCGATATCCAGTCCCTCGCGCACCAAATACAGGTGATTTATATTGACCATCCAGGCCCATGGGGCGTCACCCCGGGCAGAAAAGCCGGTCTTTCCGTCCCATTGCGCCTTCTTCCAATAGGCCAGGGCCTCTTGTTCGCTGGGAGCGGCCAAGGCTTGATCAAGATATTGGTCTACGGTGGGATTATTATAGAAACCGGGATTATACCATTCCACCCCGCCGCTCTTGCTGTAATAAAGGTTGTACATCTCCAGGGGGTCATGCGAACCCCAGCCCATCAGCACCGGATTTGAATACATCAGCGGCTGGATCTCATCCCAGCTCCCGCTCTTTACATTGATCCTGATGCCGATCTTCTTCAAGCGGTCAGTACTGGCAATAGACAGTGACTGACGCACCGCGTCGTCGGCCGGATAATACAGGTTGAACTCAGCCTTGAGTGTGCCCTTCTCCAGAACACCATCCCCGTCATTATCCTTCCAGCCGGCTGCGATCAGGATCTCCTTGGCTCCTTCAATATCATTGTCTTCTATAACATTGTCCGGGCTGTACCAGGGCAGGCCGTCACAAACCGAATAGGCCACGGTGCCCTGCCCCTCCAGGACCCCATCCACTAAGGCCTGCCGGTCAATGGCTATATTGATGGCCTTGCGAATAGCGATGTCGGAGGTCACCGCATTCCCGACCGGATCACCGTCTTTTGTTTTTTTACCGGGTTTCTCGGTGGGAAAATAGATGCCCCGGTTATCCACGCTCTTCAGGGCAACCAGCCGCATACCCGCAACCTTTTGCCGGGCAAAGGTAGCCGGAATATAAGCCATATCGACCTTCCCCGCCCGGGCCGCTGCAAAGGCCGCATCATCGCTGAGAAAAAGGAAAGTAATCTTTTTAAAAGTCGGCTTGGCTCCGTAGTAATACGGGTTGGCCTCAACAATCAATTGCTGTCCTCTGTCCCACTGCACGAATTTAAAAGGCCCGGAGCCGATGGGATGTTCTCCATAGCTCTGGTTATGCGCATGCGTCGGAACAATACCCATCGATATCAATTGGACCACAAAGGTGGATTGAGGTTGCTTCAGGGTGAACTTAACCGTCAGCGGGTCCAGCGCTTCCACACTCTGCATGCCGTTCAGATCAACTACTGAGCCGCTTTTTGCTGCTGTCGCGAAGGTATATGCTACATCTTCCGCCGTCAATGGTTGGCCATCGGAGAACTTCACGCCATCGCGCAGCTTGACTGTCCAAACCAGCCCATCTTTGCTTACCTCATAGCCAGTGGCCAGATCGTTCACTATGTTAAGGTCACTATCGCGGGTCAACAAGGTACTCTGAAACAAAGGAGAACCATAGCGGCCCCAACCCACCGTGGGATCCAATAAGGTATCCGGCTCCATACTCACCGCCAGGATCAGATCATCCTTCGCTAATTTATTGCTGTCAGCAGTCTGCTCTTTGGCGCATCCTCCCAGACTAAACATGGTTGCCGCCAGGAGCAATACTATAAAACAAACCAGCAGTTTTCTTTTCATTTATCTTCACTCCATTTCCCATCATTAATTACTACTGGATAAAAAGAATACTTTGTTTCCACCACCTCCCGGAAAATAAAAATAACCACGAAGGTTATCTCTCTGCTTCAGCAGAGCTATAACCTTCGTGGTTATTTGTTTATCAATATTGGCAGGTTTGTTTTAAGACAGTTCTCCCCAAAGTTAGGACTTGCTTTTTCCTCGTTGCTTCTGCAACGTTTTGTAAATATATACATTCGCTATAAGGACTCATATTCCTCTAAACAGTTAAGTATCGACATATTATTCTCGGGTTACCTGTTATGAAAAATCTCTTTGGAATCCTGAGTAACTGGAGTAAGATACCCTGACATAAGGTTTTTTCATCAACTGATGTTAACCTGCATCAGGATCATGAGGGTTTGCCCTTTTGTCATATTTTGTACCAGGTTTAGGCTATAATTTTCGTTGATTATAGGACTTATTTCATCAATCGTTGGTAAAATGATGTGGCATATGACATGATCAACAAAAGGATTGAGTGGAAGTTAGTAGAATTTGTCCAATGAATAACAATAAATACACTAGCCTAATCGGGCGGGGGGAATAAACACTTGATCGAATCGACAAATGATTACATTATTATCGATAATAACGCAACATCCGAGGCTATCTTTAATCGACTCAGTACTCTGCTGGAGGCTACCAGCGATATGTGTTATGTCTATAACAGCAGCGGTTATCTCACCTATGTTAATCGAAACCTTCTAGCTACTTTGGGATATAGTGCAGAAGATGCTTTAGGCAGACACTGCCTGGACTTTACTCCTGTCGGCTGTCATGCGGCACAGCGACGAGAACTGGAAATCCGGCTGCGGGAAGGCCGGCCAGGTCAACATGAAACCCATGTTATTGATAAAAATGGTCAGATACATCTAATTCGGATTACTGCACTCCCTATGCTAGAAAACAATCAGGTAAGCGGCGGCATTGCTTTGGCCACTGATATTACCAGGCAGCGTTTATTAGAGGATGAAGACATTACCAGCAAAATTCAGACAAAAAAAAACCTGCAAAGATTCAAGGAAAAAATCGCTCAGGCTGAAAGTATAGCTTCGCTGGGCACTCTATCCGCCGGTGTGATCCATGAGATAACTCAACCAATTAACGCTTTAAAGATATTGACCAACGCTCTTATATATAGTGCCAAAACGGAACAAGCGCTGTCAACGGAGAAGCTTCTTATATACCTCGGCGAAATCAACAATGAGATAATGCACCTGGAAGACATTATTTATCACATGCGTTCTCTATCTCAAGCCCATGATCCAACCGCTTTACAAGACTGTGATATCAATCAATGCATTCGCAATGCCTTGTGCTTGCTGGAGCGTCAGCTTTCATCTCATGGGATCCGACTTAAAAAAACATTCGGGCGCAACCTGCCCAAGGTCCGGGCTAATTTTCAGAGTCTGGAAATCGTATTTATAAATCTGTTTGTCAATGCAATGGAATCATTGGATGCTATTGACCGTTTGGATAAAACCATCCATATTATAACCTTGGCAGGCCCGGAAAGTGTAATCGCACAGATAAGTGATAATGGCGAAGGAATCAGCCCAGATCACCTTTCTAAAATATTCGAGCCTTTTTTTACAACCAAAAAAATGAGCAATAATATGGGATTAGGTTTATCCATAGTACGAACCATAATTAGTTCAATAGACGGAGAGTTAAGTTGCTGGAATGATGACTCCAGCGGCGCAACCTTCCATGTGGAGATTCCGTTGCCTGGCTAGATCTATAAAACACTTCCAACTTTCCTCCCTGATTTCGAAGTCCTTTCCCCCAACCGTCTGTTGCTAGATGTGAAGGCATAGAATTTGCAAGTATATTACCCATTTCAAGCTATAATTAAGGACGGATTGATTGGAGCCATACCCGAATGAATATATTGCTTGTAGATGATGAGGAGCGCAGTCGACAATACCTGGCCCAGTTTCTGAGGGAACATGGTCACCTGGTGATGGAAGCAGGTGAAGGCCTGGCGGCTTTGGAGATGATCAAGGCGACCCGGCCAGACCTGGTATTATGTGATAACAAGATGCCGGGAATGTTTGGTGTGGATCTCTTTAAAGAGGTGCGTGCATTGAACCTCGAACCGTCGCCTCATCTGGTTCTCTTCACCGCATACAGTGACGAAAACACCTTGCTGCACGCCCTGAAATCAGGTGCTGAGGATTATTTGATCAAACCGCTGGCTATTGAAGATGTCCTAATGGTGATAGACAGGTTCAACCAGCAACCGGAAGAACCAGTTTTCTCACTCGAAAAGCCACAGGACAAAAAGAATCCTACACAACCAATAGCTTCGGCCAATGAAATATGTATTGCTTCACGCAGTATGCAGGAGATATACAATCTGGCCCGCCTCCTGCATATGGACCCCAGCATTCCAGTTTTAATTGAAGGGGAAACAGGAACCGGCAAAGAAGTCCTGGCCCGTTTCATACATAACGGAGATGAAGGAAGCCAGGCTCCCTTTGTGGCCCTCAACTGTGCCGCCCTATCTCCTACGGTATTCGAAAGCGAACTTTTCGGTTACGAAGCAGGTTCATTTACCGGAGCCCTGGTTAAAGGACAAAAGGGCAAATTGGACATAGCTCAGGGGGGTACTTTATTTCTGGATGAAATTAGTGAGATCCCTATAAAACTGCAGGCTAAGCTGCTGCGTCTGATCGAGGAGAAAAGCTTCTTCAGGGTAGGAGGGCTGGTTGAACTATCAACCACCGCCCGTATTCTATGCTCAAGCAATCGAAACCTTGATAGCATGATCAGCCGGGGGCTTTTTCGTCAAGATCTCTTCTATAGGTTGAATGTGGCTCACATCAACATTCCTCCTTTACGTGAACGCAGAGAGGAAATCCTGCCTTTGGCCAATCTGTTCCTGCAAACATTCTCAGCTAAAAGGAACAAGGCTTTTTTTAGTATTGATCGTAGTGCCGCCAAAGTACTCCACGATTATAATTGGCCGGGAAATATCAGAGAATTAAAAAACCTGATTGAACGCGTGGTCTTAATCCATGATGACACCAGCCTTAAGCCCTGTCACCTGGATATCCCCTTTCCCTTAATGATCACCGACCCCAAGCCCGCCGTAAGCAGGAGCGTTCAAGCAACCTCCCTGACCAGTGCATTTCCGTTTGGCCTTCCACCGGCCCGGCTGCCGTTGGATCCCTTTATCGATGAGATAATACTTCGTGCCCTGGAACAACATGGCGGGAACAAGACCGAAGCCGCTCGCTACCTGGACGTATCCCGCAGCGTACTCTACCATAGGTTGAATAAAATGAAATAATCTCTAATGAATGTACAGATTTAGACACTGTACATATTCGTGTTTAATAATAAACAGTTGGCGTCTTTTTTTCTCGTTCACTTGCCTCAGTTTACCATACATACCTCGACATGCTTCCACTGACAAAAGTCGGCATATTTTTTGCATATTATCTACTTTAACCGTAATTCGGTGTGATTTATTAACTTTCTACAATAGGCTCACTAAATGGGAAAAGCCTAAATACTCAAATTATATGGAGGGATTTTAGTTGAAGTGGTTTCACAATCTTAGCCTGGGAACAAAGGTGCTCACGGCCATTGCCGTGGCCATCTTTTTCCTGATCTGTACCGGACTCTTTGCTTTTAACCAGGCCAATGAAGCATCTGACCGTATGAGTACTATTTACGACGATAACCTGGTACCGCTGGAATACCTTACCCAGGTAAACGGGGAAATGATGTCGATCCGCGGCGATCTGTGGCAGGCTATAGCAGATCCAAACGCTGCCGCTGCTGCCCTGCAAACCATGGATGGCCGTTTTGAGAAGATAGATGGCCTGCTGCTTGAATTAGAAAAAAGCGAGCAGGACCCTCAGGAAAAACAGGCGTTGGTTAAGTATGCCAATGACTACAATTCCTATAAAGCCTGGACCATAAAAGCCAAGAGAATGATCCTGGCCGGTGATCGTGAAGCGGTTTTCGTATCCATCAGTACAGAAGGACTGAAGTGCGGGAAGGCCGCCCGAGCCAGTCTGCAGGAACTGGTAGATAAACAAATAAACGGCAGTACCGAAATGTATGAAGACAATCGCCAGGCCGACCAGACCACCAAAACCGCCATTATTGTTTTGATGATCGCCGCTTTAGTATTGTCCAGCATCCTGGGGCTCTTCCTGAGCCGGACCATCTCCGGGGCTATCAGCCAGATGGTGGAACATGCCAAACAGTTGGCCGAGGGCGATTTTTCCAATAATGTATCCCCCGAGTATCTGGAGAGAAAAGACGAGATCGGTATGCTTTCGCATGCCTTTAACAGCCTTATTAGTAAAATCCGCAGCATGCTGACAGAAATAAAAGACAGTTCCCAGGAGGTCTCAAGCTCCAGTGTACTGATGGCACAGAGTGGCGAAAACATGGCCGCCCTGGCCCAGGAGGTTTCGGCCTCCACCCAGCAGATGGCAGCCAGTATGGAAGAATTGTCCGCTTCCTCTGAGGAGATAAGTGCCTCCGGCCATGAAATCGGCAACATGCTGAGCCGTTTGCTGACTGAAGCTCAGCAGGGTAATGAGACGGCCATGGAGATCGACAATCGGGCCAAACAGGTGGTAGCCGACGCGGAAAGAGCGAAGCAGAACACCATAGCCATATCCAATGATATCCAGGTGCGGCTGAAACGAGCCATCGAAGAAGCCCGGGTAGTTGAAGAGATCCAACAGCTGGCTCAGAATATTGCCAGTATAGCGGATCAGACCAACCTGCTCGCCTTGAACGCGGCTATCGAAGCAGCCCGGGCCGGGGAGCATGGCCGCGGATTTGCCGTGGTTGCTGAAGAGGTGAGAAAGCTGGCGGAAAATGCCTCCAGCGCGGTTACCAACATTCAAACCCTGACTCATCAGGTGGGGATCTCCATTGATAACCTGATCAAAGGCAGTGAAGAACTGCTTAGATTTGTCGGCAAAGATGTAATCGAAGATTATGAGTTTATGGGCAAGATCGGGCAACAATACCGCAAAGACTCTGACGCCTTCTACGATGTGACCAAGAGTTCCCGCCTGCAGATGGAAGAGGTCCTGCATCTGATAAGTGAGATAAATTCAGCATTAAACGCCGTAGCTTCCACCGTTCAAGAATCAGCCATCAGCATCCAGGAGATAGCCAGGGGTACTGAAACTTCCGCACACAACGCCGAGGAGGTCAACAATACTTCCCGGAATATGTCCTCTCTGGCTGATAACCTGGTCGGTTTGTTAAAGCGATTCCAACTTTAAAAGCCCCTCTTGGCCAACTGGTTTAAATCTTATTTGTTGACCGATTGGGAGGCGAGGCAATGGACAAGACCTCTATAACCGGCTGGGATTGGTCGAGGCTTAAGGAGCTAGGCAAGAATTCTCTAAAATCCATATTAACCCGGAAAGAACAATCCGGTGCCTTTGACCCAATTCTGCAGGAGATCCTGCGCAGCCGACATATTGATATGGTGTTTCAGCCGGTTGTCTCCCTGGATAACTATGGCATACTGGGTTATGAAGCACTGGCCCGAGGCCCGCAGGGCAGCGATTACGAAAAACCGTTGAGTCTCCTGGCAGCGGCCGAGCATCACGATTGCCGATTGGATTTAGAGACCATCTGTCATAGATCAGCTATCCTTACTGCTGCCGGAGATTTACAGAGCAAACATCTATTTCTCAACTTTGATCCCCGGTACGTAAACTATTATAGACTGCAACCGATATTAAGCTATTTAGATAAGAACCATATCGATCCTCATCAAATAGTACTGGAGATAACCGAACGCACCAAGGTGGATGATTATTTATCCTTGGCCAGCCATCTGGAGATCTATCGGCGCGAGGGTATTCGGGTGGCCGTCGATGACGCTGGTGCCGGTTATTCCAGTTTGCAGGCTATGGCTGAATTGAATCCTGACTTCGTCAAGGTGGATCTGTCCCTGATCAGTAATATCCATGTGGATACTTTAAAACAGGTCATCCTCGAAACTTTAACCAGCCTGTGCCACAAAATAAAGGCTGAGGTGATATGCGAGGGAATCGAACAGGTAGAGGAATTATGCACCATACAGGAACTGGGATGTCAGTATGGGCAGGGATATCTCTTTGGTATCCCCGGACGACTCAATCACCATCACCTGGCCAAACTGCTGCGGTGATAGTTAATTATTATAGCGTAAACGAGATGTGCATGTTCACAGGAACAATAACTGTCCCGGCAGCGATTAAAACAACTGGCCTGGATATCGGCCAGTGAAAGATCCTCGGGCAGCTTCAGAACTCGAATCATATGACGAAGCCCCCAGAGCCGGATTACAGCAAGGCCAGCGGCGCGATATCCTCTGCGCGGGTACGCTCCCCTGCGCTGGCAACGCTCTCCTTCTGCAACTGGCGAACTGCCTGACATATGGCTTCTATTCCGCTCCGCAGGCTCTGCTCATCATGGCGGGGAAAGCCGATTCGTATATGATCATTTCCACTGGCATCGGCATAAAAGGCAGCTCCCGGCACAAAAACCACCCGGGCTGCCTGACAGAGGCCGAGCAAACGCTCACCGGATATTCCGGGCGGCAGCTGACACCAAATATAAAAACCGCCCTCGGGTTCAGTCCAGTGCATACCGGGCGGGGAGAAATCCTGCAGCGCCTTTAACAGAGCATCCCGCCGCGGTTTATAAAACTGGCGGATGTTTTGCAGATGCCCCCGCAATAGTCCCCGCTGGCAATATTCCGCGACAATTGCCTGGGTTAAGGTGCTGGTGTGGATATCATCCAACTGGCGGGCCATTATCATCTGGCGAATCACCTCGCTCGGTCCGGCGGCCCAGGCCACCCGCAATCCGGGGAACAGCATCTTGGAAAAGGTGGAAAGATACAAAACCATACCATAAGCGTCCAGAGCCGCGAGAGGTTTTGCCGGCTGCCGGTCATAATATATTTCGCTGTAGGTATCATCCTCGATCACCGGCACATGGCAGCGATAAGCCACATTTAACAAAGCCCGCCGTTCCGATTCTTCCATGCTGAGTCCGGAAGGATTCTGAAAGGTTGGCGTGGTGTAAAAGAACTTGGGACGGTAGCGTATCATGGCCTGTTCCAATACGTCTCCATGAATCCCGTTCTTATCACGTGGAATACCGACCAGACGGGCGCCGGCCGCCCGAAACACCTGCAGGGCACCGGGATAGGAGGGTTCTTCGACCAATACACTGTCGCCGGGCTCCAGCATGACCCGGGCAACCAGGTCCAAACCCTGCTGTGATCCGCTGGTCACCAGTATATCATCCGGGCTGACCATGAATCCCCGTTCCCGCATATGGTCCGACAGATAAGTGCGCAGTGACAACAAGCCCTGCGGGGACGAGTACTCCAGCATCTCCTGCGGGGATGCTGTCATGATTTCCGCGGTTATTTCAGCGATATCCTGAACCGGATATAACTCGGGCGCGGGAGCCCCCGCCGCCAGATTTACAGTATTGCCCTGGTTCAGTTGACGCAAAAGGTTGCTGATCAAGGGATCATTGGTACGGGCAGCCTGACGGTTGAACAGGTGCGTCCAGCGCAGGGGGACAGCTTGAACCAGATCGCTTCTTTCACCCACACCGGCAGCATTGGCCACTACTGTACCCCGCCCGACATAGGACTGGATAAAACCGTCGGCAGCCAGCTCTTCATAGGCCTTGACCACCGTGCTGCGATTGACGGCCAGCGTTGCGGCCAGTTTCCTCTCCGGCGGCAGCCGGTAGCCGGGCGGCAGTGAGCCGTTCATTATCATTTCCCGCAGGGCATTTCTGATCTGCAGGTAAAGCGGAGCCCGACTGGTCCGGTCCAATTCAATATGCATGATTATTCCCCCTGAGAATTAATGGACGCAGGCGGCTGACGCCGCACGCAGATTATTTATGATTTACGCAGATTGTTTTAAGCGCTCTATTATTTTTTCTTCCTAATCAACTTAAGAAGCAGCTTTGCTTCACATGGCAAATTCATTTATTAAGTATCCGGAGTCAAGATAAAAAATATATGTGGAAATCATTGAGTCAGCAGCATTTCTTGCATTCCATTATAATTATCCTAGACCTAATAAAGAATTCTGCGTCAATCATAATCGATCCGCGTTGATCTGCGTTGATCTGCGTTGATCTGCGTCTATTACCGTCTTTGCCAAACTTCATTAAACAGTACAGAATAAGCATTCATGACCAAATTTAATCATTAATTTTACAAAACAAAATCAGCGTTAATCATATAAATCTGCGTAAATCTGCGTCTATTACCGTTCCCCCGTCCTTCTAGCATCTATTTTAGCATGCATCCAAGTGCGGCCTGATCAGCCTGCCCAGACGCTTGATGGCCTCATTGATCAAGGCTGGACTGGAATTGGAGTAATTCAAGCGCATGGTATTCTCCCCGCCCTCCCCAACGAAAAACGACTTGCCGGGGACAAAGGCTACCTGGGTGGCTATGGCCTCGGCCAGCAGGGTATCAGCATCCAACCCTTCCGGCAGCTGCAGCCAGAGAAACATGCCGCCCTGAGGCTCAGACCAGCTCACACCCGGGGGAAACTCCCGTTCCAGCGCATGGAGCATGGCATCCTTACGCTTCTTGTATTCAACCCGAAGCCTGGCAATATGCGCCGGAGTGTCCGCTTCCCGAAGATAGCGAGCCAGAATATGCTGTACCAGGCTGTTGGTATGCAGGTCGGCCCCCTGTTTGCACTTGGCAACATAGGCTATGATAGTGGGGTTTCCCGCCATCCACCCTACCCGGAACCCGGGTACCACCGTTTTGGAAAATGTGCTTAAATAGACAACCCAATCGTCCTCCAGACTCTTGATGCAAGGCAACTCATCTCCCTCGAAACGCAGGGCGGAATAGGGGTCATCTTCCACCAGCAATACCCGATGACGCCGCAAGATTTTAGCTACCGCCAACCGCCGTTCGAGGTTCATGGTGCGTCCGGTCGGGTTTTGAAAGGTCGGCACCAGGTATACCAGCTTGGGATGCTCTTCAATAATCGCTTTTTCCAGAGCCTCCGGCAGCATTCCCTGCTCATCGGTAGGTACCGCTGCCAGACGCGGCTCGAAGGCCTCAAAGGCTTGAATTGCCGCCAAATAAGTAGGGTTCTCCATCAATACCACATCACCCTGGTTTAAGAATACCCTGCCCAACAGGTCAAGTGATTGCTGGGAACCGCTGGTGACTAGTATTTCTTCAGCGGAGCAATATACTCCTCTTTCATTCATTATGGCAGCTATCTGTTTACGTAAAGGTAAGTATCCTTCAGTTGGACCATACTGAAGGGATGCCGCACTTTCAGCCTGCAATACATAGTTCACTGCCGCCTGCAGGTCTGCGGTGGGAAATAATTCTTCTGCCGGCAGGCCCCCCGCCAGAGATATCATCTCTGGCATCTCGGTGATCTTAAGCATATCCCTGATAGCGGAGCTCCTGATCTTGTTTACTCTATCCGCAAACTGGTATGTCATAATTATCCCCTCCTGTTTGGTTTATTATAGGGAAGTATATGGCCATCCATTTTGCATTACAACATCCAATTGGATTATTTTTTATACCATCCAATTTTATATTTATCCTTCAAAAGGCTTCCTGCTTTTCTCGAAGCTATAAAAAAGGACGGGGTTTAACTAAGCTATATGCGTCATTGCGAGGAGCAGAGCGACGCGGCAATCCAAAGCTTGAATCACGAGTAACTTTCTTGAGAGTCAAGCAGTTTCCGGGGGTTCTGCTTTTTTACGTTCATATTACAAGACTTGCCGGCACCCGTGATACCCCCAATTTGATATGAGGCAAAACCATTTACAGCTCCATTGCGCATAAGCTGCTTAGATTCTCCAAACAATATCATCAAAATCTTACAATGCAAGGAGGTTCTTATGAAGCCTAAGCCCGATGATCGCAGAGACAATGTAGAACGTCTACAGGAGAACATTAATCATACCATCCAAAACATTGATGATGCCGAAGAGATGATCGCCCTGAGCGATAACCCCAAGACCCGGCGGGATCTGGAAAAAAAGAATCAACGGCGTGAAGAAGCCCTGGACAGTATGCGCCAGGAGATCAGGGACGAAGCTATCGACCGGCAAAAGGACTAAGATCAATAAGACTCCTCTCCTCTGCTTTTCAGATAATAGTAGGCAAATTCTAAGCAAACTTTCAGCATGGTTCCATAAAATATAATCAGGTGTTGTGAGTTTAGGAAAACAAGGAGAGGAAAAGAATGAAAACCTTCAGGCTGACCAGGGAAAGGATTACCCTGGTGCTTATCGCTATGCTTTCTGCTCTGTTGAATTTCGTCAACCTGGGGATCGAAGGCTATTCCAACCAGTATTACGCGGTAGCAGTCAAGAGTATGCTGCTAAACTGGAAGAATTTCTTTTTTATAGCCCTGGACCCCGCTGGTTTCGTATCAGTGGATAAGCCGCCCTTTGGCTATTGGATTCAGACGATATCTGCCCGAATATTTGGTTTCAGCGGGTGGAGCATTCTGCTGCCCCAGGCTTTGGCTGGTGTATTATCTGTTATTGTCATCTATTACATCGTGAAAAGATCCTTTGGCAGCAGAGCCGGTCTGATTTCCGCCCTGTGTCTGGCTATTACCCCGGTGTTTGTGGCGGTCAGCCGGAACAATACGGTTGACAACCAGCTGGTGCTGGCCCTGCTGTTGGCCTGCTGGGCGGTTTCCATTGCTGCTGAAAAGGGTAAGTTATGGTATCTCCTCCTCTGCATGGTTCTAATCGGCATCGGTTTTAATATCAAGATGCTGCAGGCTTATATGATCCTGCCTGCGATATACACCCTGTACCTGTTCTCCAATTCCATATCCCTACCCAAACGGATAGTCCATCTCCTGGTCGGAACTGTAGTCCTGGCGGGAGTGTCTCTGTCCTGGGCTCTGGTGGTGGATTCCATACCCGCCAGTGAACGGCCCTATGTCGGATGCAGCAGCAATAATACCGTGATGGAACTGATAACCGGTCATAACGGAGCTGAGCGGCTGGGCGGGATATTCAGCAGCTTCACCGGCAGCGATGACAGCGGAGGCCCGGGCCGGGGTCCCGGCGGCGATGGGGCTCCCCCTCAGAGACCCAATGACCATAACCGGTCATTTGATCGAAACAACGGTAATCGCCAGAATTCACCACTAAGACAAGGAAATTTGCCGCCGTCTGACCCAACCTATAACCGGCCGCAAACAAAAGTCGCTGGAGCGGCAATACCATTGCCGGGAGGCGGCATGCCATTCCCCGGTGCTGTGAACCAGGCCGGGGAACACCCAGCTCCGCCCAATAACCCGGCCCTGAGACCTCCTGACGGTTTTGGCGGTAACGGCCCCGGGGGCGGGGCAACCGGCGGAGGTTCCAACAGCACAGATGGACCAGGCGGGAACGGTCTGGCCGGCACCTTTGGCAACCAGACCCCGGCTGGTATTTCCCGTCTGTTCCAACGAAATGTGCTGTCTGATCAGATCGTATGGTTTATACCGCTGGCCCTGATCGGCTTTCTGGCTGCAGCCTGGCGGGAAAAGCTTCGCCTGGGTCTGGACAATAAACGCAAACAGGCCCTGGCCTTGTGGTTCATATGGTTCCTGCCGGTATTCGTGTACTTCAGCTATAATACCGGGCTGTTCCATTCCTATTACCTCACCATGTTGGCTCCGCCCATTGCAGCGTTGACCGGCATTGGTCTGACGGCCATGTGGGAAATGCATAAAGAAGGCGGCTGGAAAGCCTGGATATTTCCTTTGGCTTTGTTGGCCAATGGCGCGGTTCAGATGCTGATGCTATCATATTTCTACATCTCCGGCTCCGTTATTATCCAGATCCTGATGGGACTTCTGGCAGTGCTGACCTTGATCCCGGCTCTTGGCATATTGGTGTTCGACCTTGGGAACTTGATAAAAAAGAAACAGGAAACCTACACCGGGGGCAACCCTCGGCAGGGATCAGGTGTTAAAATGGCTCTGGCCACCCTGGCGGTCATTGGCCTTATGATCACACCCGGCGCTGGTTCAGCAGCTGCTATGTTCAAGTCGGTGAACTCCTCCATGCCTGGTGCCGGCCTGGAACTCTTGCCGGATAAATTATGGAGTAATAGGAATACCGGCCAACCCAACGAGATAAACCGTGATCGTATGGGCAGCCCCGACCGACGGGCAAATGGCTACCGAGATCTGATAGCCTTTTTAAAGAAGCATCCGGTGAACGGCAGCCCCCAGCTCGTGGTCGCATCGTCTAATACCGCAGAGAGCATCACCCTGAATTCCGAAATCTATGTTGGCTCGCTCAGCGGGTTCATGGGCAACCAGCCGGTGATGAGCCTGGCCCGCTTCCAGCAGCTGGTCAAGCAGGGCGACATTCGCTATGTACTGGCGGACGGAGGCGATGGCCGGGGTGGGGGGCCCGGCGGCGGCTCGGGCAATGATATAATGAATTGGGTCAAGGCCACCGGCAAATTGGTATCATACGCCGGGGCGTCAGGTGATGGCGGGCAGGTGTATGATCTGATCTATTATACCAGTAATCAATCCGATAAATAGGCAAGCTTGACGGTTTTATCGTCCTACCTTGTAGGCGGATTCCTTATCCGCACGAGGCAAATATGACAAGGAGACACTCCGAGGCCAAAAGTGCTTTCCAGACAATAGAGGAGCCAACAGAATGACCGTTGTTAATCAGTGGGAACGCCAGATTTGCCCCAGATTCACAAATCAAAAGCTTTATCAGTGGTCTCAGGCATTCCAGTTGTTTGCCCCCAATCTTTATTCACTTTCCCACATATGCACCAGGGCAAACTGGTTCACGTCCACCAGCCCCTGATCGGTAAGGCGCAGTTCCGGGATTACCGGCAGGGATAGAAATGAAAGAGTCATAAAGGGGGCCGCCAGTTGACAGCCTAGATCACGGGCTGCTCTTTGCAGGGATTCGTATCCGGCTGCCACCTCAGCGGCCGGCAGTGGTGACATCAATCCGGCCACCGGTAAGGGTAATGAGGCTAAAACCTCTTCACCATCCACTACAGCCATGCCCCCGCCCATTTGGGCTACGGTCTCGGCCGCCCGCTGCATATTGACCGGGTCTCTCCCTACCAGGATGAGGTTATGACTGTCATGGGCAACTGATGAAGCCAGGGCTCCCCGCTCCAGGTCAAACCCCTTGACCAAACCAACGGCCAGATTCCCGTTGCGGCCATGCCGCTCTACCACGGCCAGAGTGCTTATTGCTGCGTCCTGCAGGGCTTGCTTGACCGGCAGCCGCAGACATCGGGTCAATATCTGACCGGGTATGACCTCGATGACCCTTACTCCTTCAGCATCAGGCGGAGGGTTTAAGACCAGCCGCCCGGTCAATTCCGGCATGCTCAAACTCTCTATACGCTCTAGGCTCTCAGGTATATTTCGCTTTCCTAAATATTGACCTTGCTCGGCAACCAGCTGCCCCGCTTTATAAACCTGCTCCACCCGGAAGTCCATCAGATCGTGAACTATGACGATATCAGCCAGATAGCCGGGCGCTATCGCTCCCCGATTTTTTAAGCCATAATGCAGGGCAGGATTCAGAGTAGCCATGGTCACCGCCCGGGCTGCCGGCAAGCCGGTCGCTACCGCTTTACGCAGCACATGGTCGATATGTCCTTCCCCCAGCAGGTCGGCGGGATGCCTGTCATCGCAGCAGAAGGCACAGCGGCTGAAGTTGTCCTCATCGACCAGGGGCAGCAATTCCTCCAGATTTTTGGCGGCTGATCCTTCGCGGATCAGCAAGCGCATACCCAGCCTGAGCTTTTCCAGGGCTTCCTCCCTGGAGGTGCATTCGTGATCGCTGCTGCAGCCGCTGACTAGATAGGCGTTCAAATCTCTCCCCCGTATGCCTGGGGCATGCCCTTCAATGATCAAGCCCTGTTCCCGGGCCTGAGCAATCAATTCCAGGACCGGTTCAACTCCGTTAATTACACCGGGATAATTCATCATCTCAGCCAGGGCCGGGCATTCTGGAAATACCTTTTGAGCCTGGTCCAGTTCAGCTGGTCCGATAAATCCGCCAGCTGTCTCCATATGCGTGGCGGGAACACAAGAAGGGATCTGCCAGTAAAAGTCCAGCGCCAAACCGCGGGAGGATTCCACCATATAACGCCAACCCGCCATGCCAAGAACGTTCACGATCTCGTGGGGATCCGCCAGGACCGCTGTGGTTCCATGGGGAACAGCCGCTTCGGCAAAGGAGGCCGGGGTCAGCATGGAACTCTCGATGTGAATATGACTGTCAATAAACCCGGGCAACAGGTAGGTCCCCTGTAAATCGACAATAGCGCTGCCCAGCCGGTAATCTCCCACGCCGGCGATAAATGAGCCGGAGACCGCCACGTTGGCCTCCAGTATTTCACCGGTGAATACACTCACCACTCGGCCATTGATAAATAACAGATCGGCGGGAGCTTCCCCGCGGGCTACCCGACGCATTTTATCATAATCATTAATCATCAATATCCTCCTTGAAAGGGACGGTTCTCCCGACACCTTTTCGCGAAAAGGTGTCGGGAGAACCGTCCCCTATAACCCTATCGTTCTTCCCGATGGTAGGGCAGGCCGAGCGCAGCCGGTGGTCCGGCTTCTTCCCCTTTACGGCGGACAGCTGCCACCAGGACCACGATGGTCAAGAGGTAAGGCAGCATTTGCAGTAGCAATGGAGATATCGTAACCCCCGCCGTCTGCAGGCGGAAGGTCAGGGCCTCGACCCCACCGAAGAGATAAGCCCCCGCCATCACCCGCCAGGGATTCCATAATCCGAACATGACCAGGGCTAAAGCAATCCAGCCGCGGCCGGATGTCATATTCTCAATCCAGGCCGGGGCAAAGGCCAGCGACAGATAAGCTCCTGCCATCCCGGCCAGGGCTCCCCCCAGAATCGTATTCAGATAACGCATCCTGGTTACGTTTATGCCTGCAGCGTCGGCAGTGGCCGGATCATCGCCGACTGCCCGCAGGGCCAGTCCCCAGGAACTTTTATAAAGCACCAGATAGAGCACTGCTACCAGGATGAAACTAATATAGACCAGGGCATCCTGTTGGAAGAGAATAGGGCCTATAACCGGCAGCTTGGCCAAACCGGGTACCGGCAGGGTGTTAAAACGGTCCGAAAGCGGAAGACCTATATAGTTTTTACCCAGAAAAGAACTCAGCCCGGAGCCGAAAATAGCCAGAGCCAAGCCGCTTACCACCTGAGTCCCGCGCAGGGTTATGGTGATAAAGGCGTGAATGAGAGCCATGAGCCCGCCGGCGGCCAGGGCTGCCGCCACCCCCCACCAGTGGTTGCCGCTGACTACGGTGACCAGAAATCCTGAGACCGCACCCATGAGCATCATACCTTCCACGCCAAGGTTCATAACGCCGGAACGTTCGGTCATCATTTCCCCTGATGCTGCCAGCAGCAGCGGGGTCCCGGCCTGAACCGTGGCTGCCAGAAAATCCAACCACATAATAGTGTTCACCTATTAACCCTCCTTTTCCGGTTCCAGGTCAAACGGTGGCTAATGAAAACCTCTCCGCCGAGCAGGAAAAAGAGAATGAGTCCTTGCAGGATCAAAGCGATCGCAAAGGGGACCCCCTCCGTTTGTACGCTGTAGCCCCCGACCAGCAGGGCGCCGAACAGCACCGCCACCGGCACGATAGCCAGGGGATTAAGCTGTCCCAACCAGGCCACGATTATGGCACTGTAACCATAGCCGGGGGATAGTCCCTGCTGCAAGCGGTGAGTGATCCCCGCCACTTCAAAGACTCCGGCCAAGGCAGCCAGAGCGCCGCTCAAAGCCATGACCAGCACGATATTACGGGGGATGCTGATCCCGGCATAGCGGGCGGCTTCCCAGCTCTCCCCAATTACTCTAATCTCATAACCCCAGCGGGTCCGCTGTATCACCAGCCACAAAATCACGGCCAGCACCAGTGCCACCAAAAGCCCCAGATGGATCCGGGAATCACCCAGAGTGGGCAGGGTGGCGTTTTCAGAAAAACGGGCCGACAGCGGGAAATTAAGACCGGCCGGGTCACGCCACGGCCCCAGGCACAGATAGCTTACCCAGAGGATCGCCACATAGTTTAACAGAAGTGAGGTAAGGGTCTCGTTCACCTGCAGGAAGGCTTTGAGCACCCCCGGGATATAGGCCCAAAAAGCCCCGCTCAGCATGCCGGCCAGTATCATCAGCGGCAGCAGGAGCCAGGCCGGCCAGTCCCCCAGAAACAGGGCAATGCCGCTGGCGGCAAAGGCCCCCATATAGATCTGTCCTTCAGCGCCGATGTTCCATAATTTCATACGAAAAGCAACTGATATGGCCAAAGCGGCCAGCATGAGAGGAATCGATTTTACCAGAGTTTCGGAAAAGCCATAATACGTACCAAAGGCGCTGACCAGCATACTCCGGTAGACCTCCAGCGGCGATTCTCCGTACAGGGCCAAAAGCAGCGCACCACATAAAAGAGCCAGCAAAACTGACAGAATCGGTACTGCCACCCGCAGACCCGCAGGACTCTCCAAACGCTTGCTAAACTTCAACGACACTCATACACAACCCTTCGGGTAGTTTTTTATCTTGTTATCCGTCCATAGAACTCATTTGTTAGAATACTCTCGCTAAATATTTATCAAAACACCATGTGATCATTTTCCAATAATAAAATCTGTGTAAATCGTGCTAATCTGTGGCTAATTCCGTTTCCTATTCTCACAACCCATAACCCGCCATCCACTGGCCCAGCTGTTCCAGGTTAGCCTCACTAATTGGCAGTACCGGCGATAACCGCCCATTGTACATTACGGCCACACGGTCGGCCACCATCATGATTTCCTCCAGATCCTCCATGATGCACAGGATCGCTGTCCCCCCGCTGCGAGCTTCCCGGAGCAGGTTATAAACATTTTCCGCCGCGCCTACATCCAAACCCCGCGAGGGATAGGAAGCCAACAAAAGCCTTGGCCCGGCTGACAGTTCCCGCGCCAGCATGATCCGCTGCAGGTTGCCGCCGGAAAGTGAGCGGACCGGGCTCCCCAGGTCAGATACACTAATGGCAAAACTATCTATCAGCTTCTTGCCCGCCTGCTCTATTCGCTGGCGGTTGAGCAGTACCCCGGAGCCATATTCCTTCTGATAATAATCCCTCAAAATGAGGTTATCTGCTGCTCCCATGTTGCGAACCAGACCGGTATGCATCCGGTCCTCCGGAATCATCCGTACTCCCCTTTGCAGCAAATCCCGCACTGAACTGCGGGTCACATCAATTCCCTGCAAAAAGGCCTGTCCAAGTGCTATGGGGCGCAAGCCGCCCAGAGCCTGGATCAGTTCCTCCTGACCATTGCCTGCAACGCCGGCAATTGCCAGCATTTCCCCCTGTCTTACCTCCAGGTTGATCCCGTGTACCCGTCGTTCCCCCCGGTCGCCGTTAACTTCAAGGTTTTTGACTGCCAGCACCACCGGGCCGGGTTCATTAACCGGCCGGGAGTCAGTATAAGGGATCTCACGTCCGATCATCATCCGGGTGAGCCCGTTGATATCAGCTTCAGCAATGGGAAGGCTGCCTTCCACTTGACCGCGGCGCAGTATGGTTACCCGGTCTGCTACGGCCATGACTTCATTCAATTTATGCGTGATGAGGATCACCGCTCTGCCGGCATCTGCCATACTCCGCAATATGGCGAACAGATCACGAACCTCTCCCGGGCTGAGTACAGAGGTCGGTTCATCCAGAATGAGAATATCATTGTTGCGATACAGGGCCCGCAGTATTTCAACCCGCTGCTGTTCACCCAAAGACAGGCTGCCCACCTTCTGCTCCGGGTCCAGGTTGAAACCGTATTCCCTGATCATGGTTTCCACTTCACCCAGCAGCTTGCTCTTGTTTATCCAGAAGGGAAGACTGCGGTTCCCCAGCACCACATTTTCAGCTACACTAAGCCGGTGGACCAGCATGAGGTGTTGATAGATCATACCGATACCCTGGGCCAGCGCATCCTGTGGCGAAGTGAATGAAACCGGCTTTCCCCGCAGTAATATCTCACCGCTGTCCTGCTGATACATCCCGGACAGGATACTCATCAAGGTAGTCTTGCCCGCGCCGTTTTCGCCCAACAAAGCATGAATTTCCCCGGGCAGCAGGCACAGATCAACCCCCTGGTTGGCCTGGACCCCGGGGAAAGTCTTATAAATCTGCCGCATTTCAACTAAAGGCATTGACATGCTTAAAACAGAGGCGGCACAAGGCCGCCTCCTCTCCTTATTATCTTCAATGTTGCTTATTGGCCGGAGATATTTCCGATGACGCCTTCCCTGAGCCAGAGGAGGCTGAGCTTATCCTTATCCGACATAACTGTTCCTTCGGGCACCTTGACTACGCCCTGCTGATCCTTGATGGGACCGTTGAAAACATCAAATTTCTTATTCTTGATGTCCTGTTCCCGCTTGGTCACCAATTCTTTTACATCAGCCGGAACCTTGTCGGACATAGGGGCCAGGGCAACAATGCCATCTTCCAGGCCGCCCCAATAATCACCGCTCTTCCAAGTGCCGTTCTTAACTGATTCCACCAGCTTGACATAGTAGGGACCCCAGTTAAATATGGGGGAAGTCAGATTGGCTTCCGGGGCAAAACGATGCATATCGCTGTCGCAGCCAATGGATAGTATGCCCTTTTCCTGAGCAGTTTGCTGGATAGTGTAGCTGTCCTGGTGCTGGGTGATCAGATCACAGCCGTTACTGATTAGACTGAGGGCGGCGGCCTTCTCTTTAGCCGGGTCATACCAGGTATTGGTCCAGACCACCTCGACGGTTGCCTTGGGATTGACCTCTCTCACCCCGGTGGTAAAGGCATCGATGCAGCGCACTGATTCGGGAATTTGCATGGCTGCCACATAACCGATCTTATTGTTCTTGGTCATCTTGCCGGCTATCAAACCGGAGAGATAACGGGGCTGATAATCGCGGCCAAAATAAACGCCGACATTATTGGCGGTCTTATAGCCGGAGCAATGCATGAAAATAACATCGGGATACTTCTTGGCCACTTCAATCACGCTGTCCATGTAGCCATAGCTGGTGGCAAAGATCACCTTGCAGCCCTTCTGGGCCAGTTCATTCAGGGCCCGCTCCGCGTCACCGCCCTCGCCGACGCTCTCCTGGTACACGGTCTTAACATAGGGCAGTTTTTCTTCCAGATACTTACGCCCCTGATCATGGGCATAGGTCCAACCCGCATCACCCGGTGGCCCCACATAAATGAAACCAACCTTCAGCTCAGCCTCTTTCGCCTTGTCAGCAGGCGGTGCTGCTTCCTTCTTGCTGCCGCAGCCAACTGCCAACGTCATCACGAAGGCCAGCATCAATAGCAGCGCCAGTACTCTGTTTCCTCTCTTCACAAAGTAACCCTCCCTAAATATTTATTTCCCGTGAAATATTGCCTTCATTTTAGCACAAACTGTCATCTTGCTGTTATCGCTTTTTCATCGATAAATCCCAGACTCAATCAGCCTGGAACCGCCATCTCATAGCGGTTCCAAATTATCGACAAAGTCGAAAATTGCCAGGGCGATGACAAGAGTGAAGGTCAAGGAATGTGAAAAGCCCGCAATTGAGGCGTACTTGGGTACGTTGATTGAGCGGGTTTTTCACAATGACGCAGATATTCGCTTTTGTCATTGGCCTGGAACCGCCATCTCATAGCGGTTCCGCCCATTTTGTTTGGCCTGATACATAGCCGTATCCGCCGCCTGGATTATGTCAACCATCTTCCCTCCGGGTTCAGAGTGGTTGAAGGCCACCCCCAGGCTGATGGTGACTGCTATCTGTTGGTCGTGAAAAACTATGGGATTGTCCCGGATACTGTTCATGATACGGTCGGCAATAATAACCGCCTCGTCCTGGCTGCAACCGGGCAGGACCAGCAGAAACTCCTCCCCTCCATAGCGTCCGATGCTGTCATAAAGCCGGAGATTATTTTTCATCCGATCACTCACCTCAGCCAGTACCGCATCACCGGCCACGTGGCCATAGGTATCATTAACCTGCTTGAAGTGATCGAGATCTCCCATCATTACTGTCAGATTGCTCCCCTGGCGATCAGCCCGCTGCAGTTCCTGGTCCAGTATGCGCAGGATCTCACCGTGATTCAGCAGCCCGGTCAGCGGGTCATGCTGAGCCTGATAGCGCTGCACTTCCAGGGCTTCCTGCAGGGACTTCTGCAGGGAAACGATACGCTTGCCCACCCGCAGCCTGACCTCCAATTCCTGTGCCAAATAGGGTTTGGTTATATAATCATCAGCCCCGGCATTGAGGCCGTCCAGCAGGTCTTCTTTGCTGTCGCGGCTGGTGAGCAGTATCACATAGTGATAGTCTATCTGGTTGGTCTGGCGAAGTCTGCGGCATAATTCCGGCCCATCCAGGCCCGGCATCATCCAGTCCGCCAGGACCAGACGCGGTGAATCCTCGGCCTGCAAAATCTCCCAAGCCAGCAACCCATTCTGGGCTTCTACTGGCTCATATCCCCACTTGATCAGCAAATTGCGCAGCACCATCCGGGAAATGGAATCATCATCGGCCACCAGCACTCTCATCCATATACCTCCAAACCATCAAAGTCATGATCATGGCCTGCCCTGACTTCTAGTCCACTACTTGACTTATTTCCTGCAAAATCCGGGCACTGCCCTTCTCGTCGCCGGCCAGGGCCATCTGCTCCAGCTTCTTGAACATCTCATACAAACCATTTATGCGCAGGGTCCCGGAAGACCCCTTGAAGCTATGGGCCTCCGCCCGCAATTCGGTGAAATCTCCCTTCCGCAGGGCGGCCTGCATGGTTTCCAGACTCTTCCCCAGGCGGCTCTTGAATTCCGTATAAAGTACTTGGCATTCCGTAAGTTCCAGGCCGGTCTCTTCCAGGAATATCTTCAAGGCCTCCTCCATCATGTCAGTTAAGCGAGGAGGATCGGCTTCCCCTCCCCCGGTATACTGATCGATCATGCGGAACAGCTTCTCAAAATCCACCGGCTTGCTGATATAATCATCCATTCCTGCCTCCAGGCACCGTTCCCGATCCCCCTCCATGGCATTGGCAGTCATGGCAATGATTATGCTATGACGATTAGAATCTTCCATCTTCCGAATGCGGCCTGTGGTCTCATAACCATCCATTACCGGCATCTGGCAGTCCATGAATATGATGTCGTATTGCTTTTTCTCCAGAGTCAGCAAGGCCTCCAGACCGCCGCTGGCCACATCGCAATGCGCCCCCCGCTTTTGCAGCATCTTGACGATGATCTTCTGGTTCATCTCGTTATCTTCCACCAGCAGAAAACGCAGACGAGCTGCCTGGGGATGCTCCTTAACCGTATAGCGGGTAACCACCAGGTCGGCATCCCAATCCTTTATTCCCTTTACCATGGATATGCATTTGAGCAATTCATCGCGTTTGACCGGTTTAATCAGGTAACCGGAAAAACCGCACTCCCGGGCCAAATTGACATCACCCCGCTGAGCGACTGAGGTCAGCATGATCAGGCGAATATCTCTTTCCGGCATTAACGATTTTATCGTGGCCCCCAGTTCGCAGCCACTAATTCCAGTCATTTGAAAATCGGCGATCAGGACGTCGACCGGACGACGCCCCTCCATTAAAAGAGACAGGGCGCCTTCACCACTCCCGGCTTCTTGCACCAGGCAACCGGCATCCTCCAGGTAAGTGCGGATGATCCTGCGGTTGTTGCTGTTGTCATCCACTACCAGTACCCGGGTACCCTTGATTTCGGCATATCTATACCGGATCGGATCAGTCTTGGTCCGTCCGGGTTTGAATACTGCAGTAAAACCAAACTTGGACCCCTTGCCTGGCTGGCTTTCCAGAAACACCTCGCCGTCCATCATGGTGACCAGTTGTTTGGTTATGGTCAGCCCCAGACCGGTTCCACCAAACTTTCTGGTGGTAGATGCGTCTACCTGGGTAAAGGGTTTGAAGAGTATGTCCATGTCCTCTTCAGCGATGCCGATGCCGGTGTCGCTTACCTCAAAGAATACCTTGATCCGCTCGCTTGTCTCATACTGTAACTCAACGGTAACCAAAATCTCTCCATGGCTGGTGAACTTGACGGCATTACTGAGCAGATTGTTCAGGATCTGACGCAGCCGTCCCGGGTCGCCGACCAGGGCTTCCGGCACATTCGATTTCACCAGGGTATGCAGTTCCAGGCCCTTTTCCCTGGCCCGGGGAGCCTGCAGGGTTACCGCCTCTTCCACCATGTTCCGGATATTGAATTCGATCTCATCCATCCGGAGTTTTCCGGCTTCGATCTTGGAAAAGTCCAGAATATCGTTTATCAGATACAGTAAGACCTCGGAGGCAGTATGGGCTTCCTGTACGTAATCCCGCTGTTCACCCGACAGATCAGTCTCCTTGAGTAGATCGAGAAAACCAATGATACCGTTCATCGGGGTTCGGATCTCATGGGACATGTTGGCCAAAAACATGGATTTGGATTGATTAGCCTGTTCCGCGGTCTCTTTGGCCTGGGCCAGCTTCTGCTCCATCTGTCCCCGCTGGATGGCCTCGGCCAGTGAAGTGGCAAAAGAATGCAACAGGGAGAACTCATCTTCCGTCCAATCTCGGTCGCCTTTGCAATCGTCAAGACCGACAAAGCCCCAGAATACTCCATCAACCATGATGGGCAGAATCAACAATGCCTGAACGCATTGTTCGTATAAAATATTGCGCAGTGCTTCATCCTCAATATCCATGACCCGGGTTCTAATGGCCTGCCCCTCCATCAAGGGTTCTATTATGACTCTGGCCTCACTGAAAGACAAATTTTGCAATTGGGTGTTATCGATCTGGGCTTCGAAACTCCCGGAATTCCACTCCATTGTCTGGGTGGTGAAACCATCTCCATCAACATAATAGTTTTCAAACAAATAAGCCCGATCGACACTGGTTGCCTGGCCCAGCATGGCCAGACAATGTGTGATGGCCTGGTGTATATCGCTGTTGATCAGTAATTCATTTATGGCCGCAGAAAGGCTGGTCAGCATACGCTGCCTGACCAACAGCTCGTTCTGCACCTGTTTATGCTTGGTAATATCCCGGGCCACGCTGATAAGACCCGCTACCCTGCCCTCCTCATCATAGAAGGGGGTCTTGATGGTTTCGACCTCAATAATAGTGCCATTCAACATGATAAGAGTCTCTTCGTTTATTTGGGAAACACCGGAATCCAGCACCTCCTGGTCGCGAGCCCGGAAGAATTCTACAAGTTCTCGATTTTCGATAAAATTATAATCGGACTTGCCTACAATCTGTTCTTCGCTCCGGCCGATAAAATTTTTGGCAAAGGCAGCGTTGCAGCCCAGATATATACTGTTGACATCCTTAAAAAAGATGAGATCCGGTATGGCATCCATCATCGATTTAAGAAAGGCCCGCTGTCTTTTAATCTCATTCTCCAGTTTGCTGCTCTTGGTGATATCTCGGGCAATACCGGTAGTGCCGATGACTGTTCCATCCTCATCCAGCACCGGGGTCTTGAAGAAGCTGAACAATTCTCCGCCCAACTTGTCCGGTAACCGTCCATACCGGTTAACCTGTCGGCACTCGCTAATTACGATTTGATCTTCGATATTTGTTTCATAAGCGTATTCTTCCGGCCAGATCTCGCCGGCCTCCCGGCCGATGATCCGCTCCCGGCTGAGACCACAGGACCTCTCAAATACCTTATTTACTTCTATGTACCGCCCCTCAGCGTCCTTGAACCAGGCCAGCAGCGGCAGGTTGTCCAGTATCGCCTTTAACTGGGAACGGGTACGGCGCAGCTCCTCCTGGACCTGTTTGATTCTGGTAATGTCGGTGTGAGTACCAATGATCCGCAACGGCTTGCCGTCAGAGCATCGTTCGATAACCATGCCCCGATCCAGGATCCACTTGAAGGAACCGTCTCTGGTACGCAGGCGATGTTCGCTTTCGTAGATGGGAGTAAGCCCGTCCAGGTGCTTCTGTAGTTCAGCATAGGTGTATTCCCGATCGTCCGGGTGCAGGCGGCTGTCCCATTCGCTGAGATCGTTGCCTACCTCATCCTCGCCGTAACCCAGCATCTCCTTCCATTCCTTGGAAAATACCACCTTGTCTGTGACTGCATTCCAGTCCCAGATCCCGTTGCCGCTACAAGCCAGAGCTGATGAATAACGTTCATCGGTTTCGCGCAGCAAGTCCTCGGCCTGTTTACGCGCGGTGATATCGTTCATCACTGACAAAATATAATGCTGTTCATTGACCTCCAGATCGTCCGACGACAGGATAACGCTGTATGCAGCACCTGGTTTGGAATAAATGGTGACTTCCCTATCTCTTAAATATCCCTGGCTAATGAATTCTTCATACATAGCCCGGCGATCTTGTGAGGTCATAAACCCTGTGCTTACCGAGGTCTGATCGATGACCTCGTCCCGCTTGAACCCGGTGATCTTTAAAAAAGCATCATTGACATCGATAAATCGGCCATCTTCAATGGTGGTGATCATCATAATCGCGGGATTGGTGGTAAAAGCCCTATAAAAGCGGGCATTGGCCTCGTCCAATTGAGAAAAATCCCGGCTGATGCCCAAAATCATGGGTTGCCCCTGCCAAATATCCTTTACTACTCGGGTTTCCACCGCAATATTGCGCCCATCCCTGGTATACAGAGGTATCGAGCAGGTATCTCTTTTACCGGACAGCATCTCCTCCATGGTCTGATGGGCTTCTTCACGCCGCTCCGGTGGATACACCATAAGCAGGTCCATGCCGACGATGTCCTTCAATTTGTTGTATCCCAGGACTTGCAGGGCAGCCCTATTGGCAAAAACCAGGTTTCCCTCCATATTGACCACAAATACATAATCATCGAGAAAATCCATAAGCTTTTGCATACTTTTCTGATTATCGGACGGCATATTAACTGCCACCTCCCTGAATGTGGGCTATATCAGACCCGGCAGATACCGATCATGTAATGGGCACATCCGAGTCTTTTGATTAGCGGAGCAACCAACCAGCCGAAAGATGTGACTGGCAGATATACCAAGCGATCTGCAAATATCGAGGAAAGTCGGCCGATCAACATCAATACCTCAAAAAAAGCAGGATCGGCGACTGATATTTAATGGGTTCTTTCTCCCTTGGAACGGAAAAATCCTCTATTGAATAAGGGTAATATACAAGTCGTATGCTACATCCGGGCAAAGGCATCGCGTATCACTGAATAACTGGCTTTAAGCCGTGATTCATACAGGGGGTAGGTCCAGCTCTCCCAGAGATATGGCTCGGCGCGGGTCAAGTTCTTCTGGCCGGGCAGCAGTCCAACCGTCTCTCCCTGTCTGTTTCTGACCTGGATGTAGGAATTGAAACCCTGTGTCCTTACTGTTTTCAGGATATCCCGGGCCGGATAATCATAATATTTGCCGGCATCGTTCAGCACCTGGAAACTGGTGGGATCGGTCACGTTCAAACGGGTCCAGGGAATGCGGATGCGGATCAGGTCACCATCGATATACCACTGGGCATTGTCCGACCAGGAGCCATAGGGCAGGGTGCTGAAATTGGCCTTGATGGCTGAGATCTTTTTACCATCGCTGGTCACCCGGGCCTTGTTGATTATCGGCTCGATGTTTTCATAGATTCCCGTGGCCGACTTTTGAGAAATAAAGCGATAGCTCCCCGTATTATACGAAGGGATCACCTGCAGAGTACCCCGGTTGCCCTCCCTGAGAGAGATCATAAACTCCATGCCGGTAGGTGTTTTCAGGCCGTTTACTCCCGGAAACCGGAAATCTCCCCGGCTGCGGTCATAGGTATCCAGGCCGATCATCCACTCCTGTTGATCCAGGTTGACCCGGCCATCGGCCTTTATCTCCATATACAGATAACTCTCATTGGCTTTCATGCCCAGTTCATCGACAACGCCGGCCCCCTGAAGACTATAGTCCGCTTTCTTGGGTTCGATGGCCTGATGGGCCAGGATCCCGTAATTCTGTTCGGGATCGACCGCATTATGCCATAGCACATGCCTTTCATAGGGAATCATCAGACCTTCATCAATCCAGGTCTTTTTGGCCCATTCATCCATCCATTCGAAGATGACCCCGCCCATATAGCCCTCGCGCTGGATAGCCTCCAGCATGCGGACGATGCCCCGGCCTTGTTCCATCTCGGTCATGCCGCCATGATGGTAGCCGTCGGGGCTGTAATGGGCAACCCCCATGCCAGTAGCCAGGCCGAATTCGGCTACCAGTACCGGGTAACGCTGGCTGTGCCGGCGGAAATCCTGAAGGTAACCGCCGTAGCGCAGACGCCCATCTTTATCGTGGTATTCGTTATAACTGGGTTCCTCATTCATGAAATCCGGATAGTTGGGATAGATATGATAGGCCCCAAACAGACCAGCTTTCAGGGCCGGCCGGGTGTCGATATGAGCGATGTCAACCACCGCACTGTCGTTGTATTCCAGGCTCTTCTTGCCCTGCTCGTTGAACTCGGTTTTATGTACCATAGGATCCAGGGTCGGCCAGCTGACGATAGCCACCGGATGCTGCCAGTGATAGGTCTTGGCCTCGTACGTCACCACATAATCGCAGGTCCGAGCCAGGAAGACTTCGGTTGGACTACCCTTGGCCACTCCCAAGTAGACTCCATTATATTTTTCTCCGACATTCAGCTTATCGGTAGCACCTACCTCCTGTGGTTCCAGCTCCCGTCCCACCAGATAGCCCAGCAGATAAGGAGCCACATTGCTTTTATACTCCCCGAAGGCCCGGCCCCGGCGCTCCTTTATAACGGCCTGGCCGTGGATGGCATCGACACCGTAACGGATCTCCTTTTGCAGGTCCTGTTGATACTTATTCCCCAGCAGGTTGCCCCCGGCGGGATTCTCCTCCGGCCAGATCTCCTGCAAGAGGTAGATGGGTTTGTCCTGATGATCCTGGTTGTATTCCAGCAGGGCTTTATAGAATTGGGGATTAAGCAGGGTATAGATCCTGATGGTATTGACGTTCATGGCTCCCATCTGTTCGAACCATTCGCTATAGGTCTCTTCCTCGGTCGGAAATTCGGTAAACCATTTCCCGGGCAGGGCGCTGCCCAGGTTCATGCCCTTGATGAATAGCTGCTCCCATTTGCCCTGACGATAAATCTCCAGGTAATCTCCCTGCAGGCGTGCATTCATGGTCAGAGCGCCATCGTGGAACAGGGCCGGAACATAATGACTCCTGCGATAATCTTGCACCAGCCAGAGGGCAGCGGCTGCGATAACGGCGACAATAATTGATCCAATCCACCATTTCCTCCACTTCTCGCTCATAGGCTCCTCCTCTCCAGCTCAAAAACATAAGGGCAACCGGGTGACTCCTATAAACCAATTATCCCTTAAAGCGGATAAAACCGCCATGAAAAGTTGCGGGGCAGTCCACAGCTGCCACTCTGCGGTTCGGATATGATTATATATGGTATAATTGGTATATACATCTTCTTGCTGAAATTCCCGGAGGTAAAGATGAGTATCCCGCTGCTTAACGATATAATAATCATTTTTGCCCTGTCCATCGCCGTCATCTACCTGTGCCAGAGGCTATCCATCCCCAATGTAGTAGGTTTTCTGCTGACCGGTGTTCTAGCCGGTCCTTACGGCCTGGGTCTCATCAATGACGTCGAAGCCGTCGAGGCCATGGCCGAACTGGGTATCATCCTGTTGTTGTTTACCATCGGCATCGAATTCTCTCTCTCCCAGTTGCTGCAGATCAGGCGCAGTGTCCTTCTGGGCGGCAGCCTGCAGGTGGTTCTTACTATTGCGGCGGCAGCGGTGGTTTTTTACAAGGTTGGATTTGCTGCCGGACCGTCGATTTTCGTCGGCTGTCTATTAGCCCTAAGCAGTACGGCCATCGTCTTAAAGGTAATGCAGGACCGATCGGAGATCGACAGTCCCCATGGCCGCAATGTTTTAGGCGTCCTGATCTTTCAGGATCTTATTATCATACCAATGATGCTTTTGACCCCGTTGCTGGCCAATGGTACCGCGGGCACTCTGTCCAGCTCACCCCTGGTCCTGCTCGGCAAGGTATTTCTGGTATTGGGACTGGTCTATATCAGCGCCCGCTGGGTGGCCCCTTTCCTTCTGCAGCAGATAGCCCGGCAGAAGAGCCGGGAACTATTTCTGATAAGTACGGTTACCATGGGTCTGGCAGTAGCCTGGTTCACCTCCAGCATCGGGTTGTCCATCTCACTGGGGGCCTTCCTGGCCGGTCTTATCATCTCCGAGTCGGAATACAGCCACCAGGCCCTGGGTAATATATTGCCTTTTCGTGATGTCTTTACCAGCATATTCTTCGTGTCGATCGGCATGTTGTTCAATATACAGACCTTTGCCCACCATCCTCTGGAATTTGTCGGAGCTGCCCTGGCGGTCCTAAGCGGCAAGGCACTGATCGCAGCCCTGGTGGTTTTAGCCCTGGGTTTTCCACTGCGCACTGCCATTCTTAGTGGCTTAGCTCTGGGCCAGGTGGGGGAATTCGCCTTCATACTCTCCAGTTATGGGCTTGATTATGGACTGCTCAGCAGCAGCTTCTATCAGTTCTTCATAATTGTTTCGGTGTTAACCATGGCATTGACACCCTTTTGTATCTCTTTAGCGCCAACCATTGCCCGCTGGATACTTTTGCTGCCCCTGCCCGACAAGCTTAAGCACGGTGCCGGTACTGAATGGGAACACATTGCTGCACTTGAAGATCATTTGGTAATCATCGGGTTCGGCGTGAATGGCAAAAACCTGGCCCGGGCGGCAGCGGCTTCCGGCATTCCATATGTTATACTCGAAATGAATCCGGATCTGGTCAGCGATGGCCGCCGTGACGGTGAACCGGTTTACTTCGGAGATGCCACCCAGCTGGAGGTCCTGCGCCAGGTCAATGTAGCCGGCGCCCGGGTGGCGGTAGTGGCCATATCCGACGCTTCCGCCACCATACGCATCTGCGATCTTATCCGTCGGATCAGTCCGGGTGTGCACCTGATTGTGCGTACCCGCTATATCCAGGAGATAGAGGGCTTGTACCGGGTGGGAGCCAATGAGGTCATCCCCGAGGAATTTGAAACTTCCATTGAGATATTTACCCTGGTATTGCGCAAGTATCTGGTTCCCCGAGTGGATATCGAAAGCTTTATCGCCGAAATCAGGGCGGATGGCTATGAAATGCTGCGCAACATATCCAGGAAATCTCCTACCTTCAATGATATCAAGCTGCATTTTCATGATGCGGAAATAACCAACCTGCGGGTGGAAGCCGGGGCCCCGGCAGCGGGCAAGACCCTGGCCGATATACAATTACGCAGTAAATACGGGGTATCTCTGCTCCTGATCCAGCGGGGAACAGAGACTATCATCAACCCGGATGGGGATACTGCACTGCAGGCGGAGGACCAGGCGGTGCTCCTGGGTACCCCGGAAGTGATCAATAACATAGGCGCTCTGTTCAACGGTTTTCAGATATAGGAGGTCGTCATGAATCCATTCTTCTCGATACCGGTATTCTTCAAGGAAGTGAAATGCCCCCGCTGCAATAGAAACCAAGTGGTAGCGGTAAAGACCTTGAAAAAAGGAACGGCATGCAAGTTCTGCGGGACATCATTGCCGATGAAGAAGGACTCTTAATCTGATCTTTTCAAGATTATTGTGATATCAGGTTTATTCAGATACAGCTCTTTGCCAGAACCGGAGTTCAGCCTGCCCGCAGGTTTCACACAGGATATATCAGCAAAACTCTCTTATGGTACAGGAATTATTTCCGGCCTTCGTTCGGCCTTTTCGGGCTGACAGCTGTCCAGCGGATGACAGTCTATGCTATCAGGAGTGGTTTCTTCCACCGTCTCCTGAACCTCTCCCAGACTCGCTGGTACATAATAACCCATAGCCCGGATACCGTTCCTGGCATCCTCATTATTCGGATCCAAGGCCAGACATTGTCGGAAGTTCTGGTAGGCCAGGGCATATTGCCCCAGGCGATAATATGACCAGCCCCTGCCATCGTAGGCATTGGCGTATTGGGGATTAATCCTGATGGCATTATTAAAATCGAATATAGCATCATTGTATCTATACTTGAAGAAATAGCACCAGGCCCGCCCATTATATGAACTGGCGCTATCGCCGCCCTGAGTCAGGTGATTGGTGAAATCCGCAATAGCGCTGTCATACTGGTCCAGTTGCAGGTAGGCCCAGCCACGCCAGCTATAAACATGGTATTGAGCGGGTTTCAGCCGAATAACCTGTGAATAGTCTGATATGGCATTCTGGTATTGGTCCTGCTCAAAAAAAACACAGCCTCGGCCAAAATAGGCGTCGGCCAGTCCTCCCCCCAAGTAGAAATTCATGATCTGGTTAGGATCAAAGCTGTCGGAAGGATCCTCCTGCGAAGCTAACGAGATGGCCTGAGAGAAGTCCGTCATTGCTGCCGGGTATTGATCATTTTCGTAATAATAAAAGCCCCGGTTCAGATAAGCTGCGGTAAAACTTTGATTTAATTGAATAGCCCGGGCCCAATCATTCAAAGCTAGTTGGCTTTGCCCCAGTTCAAGGTACGCCATCGCCCGGTTGTTATAAGCTGCAACATAATCGGGCGCCAGATTAATGGCCTGGTTAAATCTGTTCAGAGCATCCTGGTATTGATCAAGTGAATAATAGGCGAGGCCGCTATTATTATAATAACATGCATTCCCGGGATCCAGCTGAAGGGCCTGGTTGAAGTCAACCAGTGACAGTTGCATTTGCTCCAACTGATTATAGGCGGCCCCGCGGTTGTTATAAGCCCTGGCATATTGCGGGTCTAACTCGATTGCTCTGGTGTGGTCAATTACGGCTATTTGATACTCATCTTTTTCATAATAGATATTGGCTCTTAAGAAGTAAGCCTCCGGATCGCCGGGCTGCAGCCTGATAAAACTGTTGAGATCGTTCAATGCCTCTATAATCTTGCCCAGCCCGGCATGGCATATGCCTCTCCCCTTATATGCTATAGACATTGTTCCATCAATACCCAGCGCACTGTTGAAATCATCCAACGCGGTTGTAAATATACCGTGCTTTAAGTAACACCATCCTCTGGTCACTAACGCCTTGGCATGCTGGGGTTTTATAGACAAGGCAAAGTTGGAATCGGCCAGGGCATGGTCATCCCGATCCAGTTTTAAATATGCGCCCGCCCTTATCACATATGCATCGGCACATTCTGAATCGATCGCAATGGCTGAACTGGCCTGGCTGACAGCACTGTTATAATCGCCGGCATTATAGCATTTAATTGCTTCATTAACATAATAGTTGGCCCCCACCCGGGTCGTCGCACTGGCAAGCGCGGACTCAGTCCCGATCCCGGCGTCATTAACCGCCCTGACCTTGTAGCAATAGGCAGTAGCTTCCTTTAGACCGGTATCACTGTAGTTGGTGGCATTGGTGGCAGCAATCTTAACATAACCCGCATCCTCATTGGATAAGCGGAGTATTTCATAAGCATCAGCATTAGCCAGCGGATTCCAGCTTAAATCGATCTGATTGTAGCTGATTGAAGCGGCAGTCACTCCGGTTACCGCTTCCGGAATGACCTGAAAGGTGTCTTTAGCTGTCCCTGTTTGGTACCAGGTCCGCAGGTTGCTCCAGGCATTAACGACTGTATTATCCAGTGCCCTGGTCGTATCACCGAGATCAGCCTCCTGTTCGGCAGCAAACACATCATACCAGCGGCCACCGGTTTTATAGTAGCATTGATTAAGGACCGCGAGTGATTTCGCGATGCGGTCAGCGGTGAAGCTGTTTGATTGCAGCGAATATACATCATTGCCAATCCTCAAGTAACCGTCTTCGACCTGGGATATGTCAGCTGACCGGGCTGTATTAACGAAGCTTAGGATAAGCAACGGTATTAACAACAAGGTTAATTGGATTTTTTTCCGCTTTCCAAGCCACAAACGCCAAGCAATAATAATCCCGACCAGGATCAGAATCGTCCAAAAGGTCCGGGGATGGAATAAAAGGTAAACCAGTGCGACCAAAGGAGTAAGCGCCATGCGGGTTAATAACCTCAATATACTATTATCAGCAATAAAGTCAGCTAGCGGAGGGGAATACTGGTAGTACACGCTTACAAACCAGAGCCCGGGATTACTGTTCATTAAGTATCGATCCCGAAAATGACGCAATAACACCACGGCAGGCTGGAATTTCGAACCATAAGCCGCCGTAGCAATAAAACATCCTTCTCTGAACTGCAAATGGTTATACCCATCCAGGGTTGCAGACCCTAACCATTCTTTTCCTTCAGCTGCTTTGAAAAAATGGATTTCAAGCAGACCCGTATCGGAGAAAACCTGAGGCATGCTTCGCAAGCCTTGCGATACCGGAATATAATCTCCTATTTTGATGCCATTTCTAAATACAGCAAAATAGCCGACATCGTTTAAACCTGATAACGTCACCCTGAAATCAGAACTGAATCGGGTTATTGGTGTTATCGAATAGGTTGCCCCAGGTTTATCTTCTGATTGCGCCAATTTATCAAGCGCCCAAACCGGGTTGTACAAAACCGCAACAAACCATACTGTCGCCAATAATAGAAACATTCTTTTTTCCAAGCAGCGCATAAACCTATCACCTGCATAATTTCTTGCTATTACTTGCCATTTAAACTTCTTTTCATCATTCTGCATTTATACCCATTTTCCTCTATATAATTCAAAATTTCTTTACTCTCGAAAAGCTATTCTGATAAACGGTTTATCTGCCATACCCGGATTCAATTGCTGTATAAGCAGTACCTGACAGATGGCTTAACAAAAAAAGGAGGCATGGCCTGGACCATACCCCGGTTTATCTAAGCATCAGCATTATATAATAACAGAAGCTTACGCCCACTATTGTGTTTTTCGTTGGTAAATACAATTATTAATTCGCAGGAAGAAAAGATTCACCAAGGTCATATTCTATATCGTTAACACTCGCCTGAAACCAGATAAACTCGCCAGCGGGCAGATCCCAGCTAACCTGCACCCGTCCCGGCACCAGTATTCCGTTAAACTTTTTATAGTCATCCATCACGGCCACCCACTTTTCCAGGGAATAGCCGCCGTCGTGGCTCATGTATCTTCTCGCCTCAAATCTCACTGGCATCCCATTTTCAGCAAAGGTATAGATACCGGAAGCGCTGATATCGCCGGCAGTTATAGTAGCCTGGGCCTGGTTTTCGCCGATCGGCTCCCAGCTTATATAATCATTGAGTGCTGCCGAAGGAAACCACACAATTTCCGCCAAATAGCGCAGCAGGGATCCCTGATCGATCTCCTGGCCCCGGGCATCAGCCACTGTTATCAGAGAAAGAAGTTTGATCTGCATGTTGCCATGACCGCGATAGAGCATATCCCGCCCGGAAAGATGGATCAGCGGCGCGGCCTTGACCCGCGCCTGCCAGATAAACCCGGGCTGGTCGACAGTGTAATAATACTCCGCTGAAAAGGGCATCCAGGCTTTACCGGGTTCGGTCCGCATGGACCCGGAATGTGTCAGCCTGACCGAGTGAGGTGATTGTTTCCCTGCTACGCCGGCCCTGGTCAGCCATTCCCGAACACAGGCCGGTTTCCCTGGCAGGTCGGCATCGGTCACCACATACTCCCCTCTTCCCGCCTGATCGCGCAGCAGTTCCTTGACTTCGACCTTGACCTTGCTATCAAAACGACGGTCAGCAATAAAACCTGCCACTATGATCAGTATCACGATCAATCCCAACAGTACGCCGACATATTTAATGACTTTGATCATAATTAGAATGCTCCATTCAATTACAAATCTTGTGGTTCCCAAAAAATTGTTCTTCTGCATGGGCTGTGAAAGCATCACCGGTGCATATACCTGCACTGGTATATGCACCGGTAAACACAATTCGAGACAAGGGGTATTTGTTCCTGGTTGGGATGAAGTATGAAAATCAGGAAAAACTAAAGGATAAATGCTTTATTAGTTTATCCCAGAAAAGCTCTCAAACATTGCAAAAATATCGATTCAAGGGAAGCAAACTATGACTGAACTCCTCTTTTATACCGTACCACAACGTATCAGGGCCTTATATACCCTGATCAGGGCGCTGCCCGTATTATCATGGGGTATATCCGCCAGCCTTTTGGGCTTGGGGTTTGCCTACGCTGTCAGCACCAGAATACATTGGTTGGACTACGGCCTGACCCTGCTCTTGATCGTCCTTATTCATGGAGTGTTGTCCCATGCATATAACGACAGGGAGGATTGGCTGTCAGGTACCGATCAGTCCAGCCCCGGAATCCTCTCCGGCGGTTCCAAGGTCATAAATCTCGGTCTTTATAACCTTGAAGAACTATCCTGGGTGGGCAAGAGTTCCTTGCTGGCGGCAATGCTGGTGGGGAGCTATTTGTTTTGGGAAGTGGGGCCGTCGATTCTAATCATATTAGGGATAGGCTTCTGGTCAGCCATTGCCTATAGCTGTACACCGCTGCGGCTCTCATATCATCCCTTCGCCGGAGAATGGCTGTGCGGTTTCCCCGCGGTATTGACCTGTGCAGCAGGAACCTTCTGGGTGCTCACCGCTTCCCTTCAACCAATGATTCTCATCGCCGGGGGAATCCATGCCTTGCTGGCCATAGGTCTGTTGATGCACCACCATTTGAGTGATATCCCCAGTGACCTGGGTTCCAAGCCCCCGAAAGTGACTACCGTAGCCCTAGCGGCTACTACCCTGGGTATTAAGCGGACCCCACTGGTTGAATCCTTTTACTTTTTACTGGCCCTTACCGTCGGAATAGCAGGTACGCTCAAATTCCACCCGGTATTATGGGTCACGGTTCCGACGGCCATGGGCTGCATAGGCGCAGCCCTTAATACCGATCCGGAAGATATCCAAAGCATTACCCAGCAGGAATACTGGCTCTACTTTCTGATTATCGGTGACGCTGTCGTTAAGACATTGCTGTTATTTTACTGCCGGGGATAAAATCTCAAGAAATCCCTCCGCCGCTTGTTCTATTTCATAATCCTGCAGATATTGTTGGTGAATTCCACCGGGTCCTCCACCGGCAGTCCCTCAATCAGCAAGGCCTGGTTATAGAGCAGGCTGGTGTAGAGTTCCAGCTTTTCTTTATCCGACGCAAAGGCCTCCTGCAACACCTCAAACACCGGATGGCCGGTATTGATCTCCAGGACCTTGGCCGCCTTGATGTTCTGGTTGTCGGGCAGGGAACTCAGGATCTTTTCCATCTCGATCGACAGTTCACCCTCGTTGGCCAGGCAGACCGGATGCTGTTTCAGTCGCCGCGATGCCCGCACATCGGTAACCATATCCTTCAGCAGTCCCTTCATATAATCGAAGAGCTCCTTATGGTCGCTATCTGAGGTCGCCTCATCAGTTTCGGGTTCTATCCCCAGGTCGCCTCCGGATACCGATTTGAACTCCTTGTCCTGGTAATTCATCATTATGTGGATGGCAAACTCATCGACATCATCAGTAAAATAGAGTATCTCATAGCCCTTGTCCGTAACCAGCTCGGTCTGCGGCAGTTTTTCGAGGCGCTCGATCGACTCACCGGCTGCGTAATAGATGTACTTCTGCTCCTCCGGCATGCGCTCCACGTATTCGGCCAGGGTCGTGAGCTTCTTCTCCTTGGAGGAATAGAACATGATCAGATCCTGCAAGAGTTCCTTGTCCACGCCAAAGTCGTTGTAAATGCCGTACTTCAGCTGGCGTCCGAAGGACTGATAGAAAGATTCGTATTTCTCCCGCTCATTCTCCAGAATGTTCAGCAATTCGCTCTTTATGCGGTTTTTGATATTACGGGCAATGATCTTGAGCTGGCGGTCGTGCTGCAATACCTCCCGGGAGATATTAAGGGTAAGATCCCCCGAATCCACCATGCCCTTGACGAAACTGAAGCAATCGGGCAGCAGATCGGGGCACTTGTTCATGATCAAGACGCCATTGGAGTAGAGCTCCAATCCCTTTTCATAATCCCGGGTGTAAAAGTCGAAAGGGGGTTTTTCCGGGATAAACAGGATGGCATTATAGCTAACGGTTCCCTCGGTGCTGATGTGGATATGTTTTATAGGCTGATCAAAGCCATAGTGCTTCTCAAAATAGAAGTTGTTATAGTCTTCCGGGGTGAGTTCATTCTTGTTCTTCTTCCAGATGGGGACCATGCTGTTGACGGTCTGTTCCTCGGTATAGCTCTCGTAGTCATCCTCGCTGCCCTCTTTCAGTCGGCTGCTGGATACATCCATCTTGATAGGATAGCGGATGAAATCAGAATATTTCTTTACTATAGAACGCAGGCGGTACTCTTCCAGGAATTCATCATAGCGCTCGTCCTCGGTGTTTTCCTTAATATGCAGGATGATATCGGTGCCCACTGTAGCCTTTTCCCAGGGCTCGATGGTGTAGCCTTCCACCCCGTTGGACTCCCATTTGAAGGCCTGGTCACTGCCGAAGGCCCGACTGACCACGATCACCGTATCCGCTACCATAAAGGCCGAGTAGAAGCCCACCCCGAATTGGCCGATTATATCATATCCGTCTTGGACCTCGGTCTCGTTCTTGAAGGCCAGGGAACCGCTCTTGGCGATGACCCCCAGGTTGTCATCCAGTTCCTCTTTGGTCATGCCGATACCGGTGTCGGTTACCGTTAGAATCCGGTTCTGCCGGTCCGGGATGATCTTGATATAGTAGCTCTCCCGGTCAAAAATCAATGATTCGTCGGTCAGGGCTTTATAATAGGTCTTATCGATAGCATCGCTGGCATTGGAGATAAGCTCCCGCAAAAAGATCTCCCGATGCGTGTAGATGGAATTGATCATCAAACCCAGCAACCGTTTGGACTCTGCTTTGAATTGCTTCTTCGCCAAAGAACATCTCTCCTTTAGTTGATAAATCATCAGTACTTTAAGGACGCAGCCGGGGTTAGAGCATCCGATAATTGTCTCGATACCTTCCCGCCCCGCCTCAGGTTCATTATTAGCACTCTCAATTAACGAGTGCTAATAATGAATTATTATAATACCTACTCCCCTGTCTGTGCAATATTTCTGGGCGAATTTTAGAACGGTGAAAGTTACCAGCCTGCTTCCGCGTAATAGCATTAATTGTATTTGAAGCATATTTTTATGGCAAGGTTATCATTAAGGAGGTCGGAGTATGGTCAAGGATAAACGGGATACTCCTGCTGGTTGGAGCAGGCTATGGTTAATTGCCGGGATAGTATTTGTGCTCGCCATTGGGGGGTGGTTGCTAAACCAGGCCCTGGACCGGCAAAAATCAGCACAGCAGCCGCCTTTGACTCACGAAATCGTTCCTGAGGCGAATGGGGACAAGACTCAACCAACCCAATTAGAGGACGATTCGTCCGTAAATCAAGGGATCATTACCAGTTACATCTCCAATTTTCTCACCCAGGGTTATGCGAAGTATTCTGCTATCCAACGGATAAATCACCGCTTTGTTTCCCAGGAGATAAAGCGAGGCCAACTGGAGGCTGTCGTTATGACCACCATGAGGAGCAGACCCAAAAACCCGGCCAGCGATCCCGATACCGTTCCCTATATTAAGGAGGCTAAGGAAAAGGCGCAAAAAGAAAGCGACCCGGAGAGAAAGAAGATGCTGCAGGAACAGTATGAAACCATGAAAAAAGAATATGGCCGGGCGGAAGATTCTAATTATACCTTCAAGTTTACTGCTGATGTCGTTCAGGATAAGATTGATGAAAACTCTATCAAGCTATATATCGTCCAGGATGCTGCCCCCAACCATACTGTGTATATGCCGGCCGAAGATATACTGCCCCGGTAGATTCTATAAAATAAATCAGGTCAGTAAACATCCGCCTGCGTTTCAGGGAATTACGCGGGCGGATGTTTTCTTCCCAATATTTATACTGTATACCTGACCGTCAAGCCCGGTCTTGATGTTCACCTCAGCAGGGCAATATGATAATATAAAGATTTAGTAGACACCAAGTAAATAAGCGGTAACACCCTGAAATAATTTCAGATTAGGAGGTACATTATGCCACAACGGAGTGACATTAGCAAAATCCTCATTATCGGTTCTGGTCCGATCATCATCGGGCAGGCTTGCGAATTTGACTACTCGGGTACTCAGGCCTGCAAAGCCCTGCGCAAACTGGGATATAAGATCGTCCTGGTGAATTCCAATCCCGCGACTATAATGACCGATCCCGGCATAGCCGATGTGACCTACATCGAGCCCTTGAATGTCCAGAGTCTCACCAATATCATAGACAAGGAACGGCCGGACGCACTCCTGCCCAATCTGGGAGGTCAGTCCGGTCTCAATTTGAGCTCCGAGCTCTACAAGGCCGGCGTCCTGGACAAGTACGGCGTAAAGGTCATCGGGGTGCAGGTGGATGCCATCGAACGAGGCGAAGACCGCATCGCTTTCAAGGAGACCATGAACCGTCTGGGCATCGAGATGCCCAAAAGCGAACCGGCCTACACCGTGGAAGAGGCTGAGGCCATTGCCGCCGAGCTGGGTTATCCCGTAGTAATCCGCCCCGCCTATACCATGGGCGGCACCGGCGGCGGACTGGTCTATAACGTGGAAGAGCTGAGAACGGTGGCAGGCCGCGGCATTTCAGCCAGCCTGGTCGGACAGATCCTGGTTGAGGAATCGGTCCTGGGCTGGGAAGAGCTGGAGCTGGAAGTGGTCCGTGATGCCAAAAACCAAAAGATCACCGTTTGCTTTATCGAAAATATCGATGCCATGGGCGTGCATACCGGAGACTCCTTCTGCGCAGCCCCCATGCTCACCATCAGCCCCGAACTGCAGCAGCGCCTGCAGAAGTATTCCTATGATGTGGTGGACGCCATCGAGGTAGTGGGCGGCACCAACATTCAGTTTGCCCATGACCCCAAGACCGGACGGGTAGTCATCATCGAGATCAACCCGCGCACCTCGCGTTCGTCGGCCCTGGCCTCCAAGGCTACCGGCTTCCCCATCGCCATGGTCTCCACCATGCTGGCCGCTGGCCTGACCCTGGACGAGATCCCCTATTGGCGCGATGGCAGCCTGGAAAAATACACCCCCTCCGGGGATTATGTAGTCATCAAGTTCTCCCGCTGGGCCTTTGAAAAATTTCCCGGCTCCATCGACAAACTGGGCACCCAGATGCGCGCAGTGGGCGAGGTCATGAGTATTGGCAAGAACTACAAAGAAGCCTTCCAGAAGGCCATCCGTTCCCTGGAGATCGGCCGCCACGGGCTGGGCTTTGCCAAGGATTTCAACAGCCGCTCTCTGGATGATCTCCTGTCCATGTTGGCGGAAGCCTCCAGTGAACGCCAATTCATCATGTATGAAGCTCTGCGCAAGGGCGCCGCTGTCGAGCAATTATACGATCTGACTCATATCAAGCCTTACTTTATTGGACAGATGAAAGAACTGGTCGAGTTTGAAGAACAGATACTGAAATACAAGGACAGCAAGCTCCCCGATGAGATGCTGATCAAGGCCAAGAAGGACGGCTTCGCCGATCGCTATCTGGCCCAGATCCTGAGCTTAACTGAAACCGAGATCCGCACCCGCCGCACCGCCCTGGGCGTAGTAGAGGGCTGGGAAGCTGTGCCGGTCAGTGGTGTGGAAAATGCCGCCTATTACTTCTCCACCTATAACGCTCCTGACAGTATCAGTGTCAGCGACCGACCTAAGGTCATGATCCTGGGCGGGGGACCCAACCGTATCGGTCAGGGCATCGAATTCGACTACTGCTGTGTGCATGCCGCCTTCGCCCTGCGTGATCTGGGCTATGAGACCGTTATCGTCAACTGCAACCCGGAAACGGTTTCAACTGATTACGATACATCCGATAAGCTGTATTTTGAGCCGTTGACCTTAGAGGATGTCCTTTCAATATATGAGAAGGAGAAACCACTGGGAGTCATCATTCAATTCGGTGGTCAGACCCCATTGAACATTGCCTCCGACCTGGCCAAGGCGGGAGTCACCATCCTGGGTACCACCCCGGAAACCATAGATCTGGCCGAAGACCGCGACCGCTTCCGCAAGATCATGGACAAACTGGACATCCCCATGCCGGAATCAGGCATGGCGGTAAATATCGCAGAGGCCCTGGCCATCGCCGAAAAAATAGGTTACCCCCTGATGGTACGGCCTTCCTACGTCCTGGGCGGACGGGGTATGGAAGTGGTGCATGATGAAGAGATGCTGCGGCAGTATGTCGCCGCTGCCGTAGGGGTAACCCCGGACCGGCCATTACTCATCGACCGCTTCCTCAGCAACGCCATCGAGGCGGAGGCAGATGCTATCGCCGACGGCACCGATGCCTTCGTACCAACAGTTATGGAGCATATTGAACTGGCCGGCATCCATTCCGGCGACTCGGCCTGCGTAATACCGCCGATAACTATTCCGCCTCAGCATCTGAAAACCATCGAAGACTATACCCGTAAGATCGCCCAGGAGCTCAATGTGGTCGGTCTGATGAATATGCAATATGCCATCTCCGGCGATAAGGTTTATGTACTGGAAGCCAATCCCCGGGCCTCCCGCACGGTGCCGCTGGTATCCAAGGTCTGCAATATCCAGATGGCCCGGATTGCCACCGAAATAATGATGGCTCAGCAGGCCGGCAAGAAATATTCCGTAAGTAGCCTGAGCCAGAAGACCATCAATCATTTTGGAGTCAAGGAGGCGGTCTTCCCCTTTAACATGTTCCAGGAGGTTGACCCGGTATTGGGTCCGGAGATGCGTTCCACCGGTGAAGTATTGGGCATAGCCGATTCCTTCGGCCTGGCCTATTTCAAGGCCCAGGAGGCCACCCAGTCCTGTCTGCCCACCACCGGCACCGTTTTGATCAGTGTTACCGACCAGGATAAGCCGGCGGCGTTGGAAACCGCCCGCGAATTCGCCAAGATCGGCTTCAAGATCAAGGCTACCGCCGGCACCCATAAATTCCTGCAAGCCAATGGCGTGGAATCAGAAGAGATCAAGAAGCTCTATGAAGGCCGGCCCAATATTGCGGATGCCATCTATAACAAGGAGATCAATCTGGTGATCAATACCCCATCCGGCAAGCGCAGCAAGCAGGATGATTCCTATATCCGTAAAGCGGCCATCAAGCACAAGGTACCTTATCTGACCACCATGGCCGCAGCTCTGGCCAGTGCCCGCGGTATCGCCGCCTATAAGGAGGATCAAGCTCCGGAGTCCAAACTAAGGTCACTGCAGGAGTACCATGCAGATATCAAGAACTAAGCTATTAAGATACTGAAATGGCATTCTAATTCATGCCGTTTCAGGGTGTCGTTAGAGTACTTATAAGCAAGGATATAATGAGTGTTTAAGATTGTCACGCCTTCGGCTCGCAATTTTCACGCGCTGGGCGCACCACAATAAATGAATACTTTGCGGTTCTGATATATAATTTTGGCATGGCACGAGTTCGATTGTCATTGTCACTAAGAGGTCGACTCGCAATATGAAATTACCCCTGTGGCAGCACCACGAATTGTCCTTTTAGGACGTATAGCAATGTAGCTATGAAAGCAGGGGTAGCGCCATAATTACAAGCAAAGGAGAACTTCTAATGCAAAATATTTATGAGCGTTGTTGTGGTATTGATGTACACAAGAAACTTATTGTTGCCTGCTTCCGAAACGGGAAAATAGCAGAGCTTCGTAAGTTCGACACCTTAACGTCTAGTATCAAAGAACTTGGCAACTGGCTGCTTGATAATGAGTGCCAGATGGTTGCCATGGAAAGCACGGGTGCGTATTGGAAACCTATCTACAATATTTTAGAGTTACTAAATCTCGATGTCATGGTGGTTAACGCACATCACATGAAAAACGTTCCCGGTCGTAAAACCGATGTCAAAGACGCTGAATGGATTGCTGAGCTTTTGCAACACGGTCTTCTAAAAGCCAGTTATATCCCAGACAGAGAACAACGTGAACTCCGGGAAATAGTGCGCTATCGCAAAAACCTGGTTGAAGAACGTTCCAGAGAGATTAATCGTCTCGAAAAAACCCTGGAAGGTGCTAACATCAAGCTAAGTTCTTTCGTTTCCGATTTGACTGGCGTTAGCAGCCGTAATATTCTTCAACTGGCTCTGACTGGAGAAGTAAACGAAGAAAATATTGAGAATTTAATGCACCCCGCCATGAAAGCAACTAAAGAACAGCTTTTCCATGCTATGGACGGTGTTCTTTCACCTGTTCAAAAAAAGCTGGTAAGAGCTATTCTAGACCATATCGATGATATGACTAGACGTATCCAAGACCTTGATGAAATCATCGATGATCAGATAAGAGATCATGAGAATGCTATTAAGAACATCGATGAACTACCTGGTATTGGCAAACGCAGTGCCGAAATTATTATTGCAGAGATAGGGACCGATATGAATCGATTCCCTTCTGCTGGGCACCTGGCCTCCTGGTCTGGTTTATGTCCTGGTAACAACGAAAGTGCCGGCAAGCGTAAAAGTGGTAGAACCACCAAAGGTAACAAGTATTTAAAATCTACGCTTATACAGTGTGCAAAATCTGCTATTAAAAACAAGGACAGCTTTTTCCATGCCCAGTATCAACGTTTAGTGGTAAGACGCGGTGCAAACAGAGCAACTGTTGCTGTTGCACATTCCATGCTAATTGCAATCTACCACGTACTAAAAGACGGTGTTCCTTTTAAGGATTTAACCAGTGATTACTACACTAAATTCAATACTGAGGCAAAAGCTAGATATTACCTGAGAAAACTACAAGATTTAGGCATGTCAATTCCCGTTTCATTGGCTACCTAATATATATTCTCTCAACATGAGACCTTTTTGGGGTGTTATTAACCACCACCCTTAGTTAAGTGCGACCCGATAGTTGAGTATTCATAACAATGACCTGATGGGGCTTAGTTGTCATTGCGAGCCGAAGGCGTGGCAATCTTAGACGCTCATTATATTCTTGCTTATAAGTACCTTAACAACACCTTGAATCGAGATACCGTCTCCGGTTGATAGAACTTATTCCCCGGTAAAGTTGGGTTCTCTTCTCTCGATAAAGGCCTGCAGCCCTTCCTGGGAATCCTTGCTGCTCATCAGGGGCTGGATCTCGTTAAACATCGTGGTCAGGGCCGCCTTGGGACCCTGAACCCGGGCCTTGCGCGCGGAGGCCAGGGCGGCTTGCACGCCCAGCGGCGCAGCCTTGGCTATCTTTTCCGCCATGATCATGGCCCGGTCAAACTGCTGGCCGGGTTCCACCAGTTCCTGCACCAGGCCCAGGCGGTAGGCCTCGGCGGCCGGCATCTCATCCCCGGTCAGGAGATAATGCATGGCATGACCCCAGCCGATATCCTGGAACATCCGAACGGTGGCTCCGCCGACCGGGAAGATGCCTCGCTTTACCTCAAGATGGGCCAAACGCAGGTTATTGGCGGCAATTCTGATATCGGCCGCCATCATCAATTCCCAGCCGATGGTGAAACATATACCCTGGACCGCCATCACGATCGGTTTCATACAGCGGTTGTCCTCGTCGACCCCAAATGGATCAATCGCTCCGTCTTTCAGTTCCACCCATTTGCCCGAGGCAAAAACCGGCCCCCATTGCGGCAAATCCAGCCCGGCGGTAAAGTGATCGCCTTCAGCATAAAGCACCCCGCAGCGCAGGTCCTTGTTGTGGCTCAACTCACCATAGGCTTCGGCCAGGGCCATATACATATCCAAATCGAACGCATTGCGCTTTTCCGCGCGATTGAACCCCATGGTCAGTACGTGACCGTTTTTCTCCACCTTGATCTTCTCCGAACTCATTGGCAAACCTCCTATAAATAGATTTATTGGTCGTTTCTTCCTTGGGGATAATCGATAATATTCCGTCCAGAAATTACTCGTTAATATATTATATCACCTTAAATTTTCTATTGGCAGGTCTTTCCCGCTTCCGCAAAAAAAGTTGCCTGCTATCCTAGGAGGCTTGTTCTATAATAAAATAGAAATGCATTTTTATGGATAGGGTGAAGCAGATGGATAACCCCCCCTTGATGCGATTGGAAAATGTCAGCAAGCAATACCCCATGGGCGAAGTGGTGGTCGATGCCTTGCAGCCCAGCAGTCTGGAAATATACCCCGGAGAACTGCTGGTAATACTAGGTCCCAGCGGCTCGGGCAAAAGTACCCTGCTAAACCTTATGGGCGGCATGGATCGCAGTTCCAGCGGAAAGATCTTTTTCAGCAATCAGGAAATCTCTGCGGCCGCTGAAGCTGAACTTACTGCCTTCCGTCGGGAACGGGTAGGCTTTGTATTCCAGTTTTATAATTTGATTCCCGATTTAACTGCGGCGGAAAACGTAGCGCTGGCCGCCGGTTTGATCAAAAATCCCATGCCGGTCTCAAACGTTCTGGAAGAGGTCGGGCTGGCGGAACGAGCTGATCACTTCCCTTCACAATTATCCGGCGGCGAACAGCAACGGGTATCCATCGCCCGAGCCATTGTAAAAAAACCTCCGCTCCTACTTTGTGATGAACCTACCGGCGCCCTGGACTACCAAACCGGTATCACTATCCTGGCCCTGCTGCGCCAGATCACCGCTACCATCGGCAGCACCGTCATCATTGTTACTCACAATACCGCAATAGCCGCCATGGCTGACCGGGTGGTCAGGATGCGCAGCGGGGTCATTGTGGAAATCACTGCTAACAATAATCCTCTGCCTCCGGAAAGGATTGAGTGGTAATGACGATTCTCAACCGCCGATTATGGAGAATGATCGTCTCCGGCAAAGGTCAGTTCGTCGCCCTGGTATCCGTGGTGATGCTGGGGGTTACGATCTACATCTCCATGACCACCGCCTATTTTAACCTGTACCGCTCCCAGCAAGCCTTCTACCAGCAATGCCATTTTGCCGATTATTTCTTCTCCGTGGTCAAAGCCCCGCAGGATATAAGCTCCCGGATCGAAACCCTGCCCGGAGTGGTGACGGCCACCGGGCGGATCCAAAAGGATGTGAGTTTCCTGCGTCCGGACGGGGGCCGCGGCACCCTAAGGCTCACCAGTTATCAGATGCCCATGGACCGTCAGCTCAACCAGCTGGTCCTGCTCAGCGGTCGCATGTTCAGCAACGACCCCAGCAGTATGCCGGAGGTCTTGGTAGATCCGCAGTTCGCCAAAGGACTGGGCCTGAAACCTGGCGCAGTCCTGGATATCGTAGCCGGGAGCAAGATCGTGCACCTGCAGATGACCGGCACCGCTACCAGTCCGGAGTTTATATATCCCATGAAAGACGCTTCATCTATTATTCCCCTGCCCGGGGAATTCGGCATTGCCATGCTACCCTACAAGCAAGCCGAACAGATCCTCAACCTGCAGGGACAGATCAACCAGATCTCCTTGCAACTGGCGCCAGGCACACATGAGGATATGATCAAGCAGCAGGTCGATTCCATGCTTAATCCCTATGGAAACCTGGCGGCCTATCCGCGCGACCAGCAACTCAGTCACGTGGTGATTAAGACCGAGCTTCAGCAACTCAAAGTCATGTCGCGTTTTCTGCCTTTTCTTTTCTTCACCATCGCCGCCGGTATGCAGTTCCTGCTGCTGGGCAGAATGATCCGGTTGCAGCGACCATCCATCGGTATTATGAAGGCCCTGGGCTATGACAACCGGAGCGTCATCACCCATTATGTCGGCTACGCGGCCATAGTTTCCCTCAGTGGCGCGTTGCTGGGCAGTATTCTGGGCATCGGCCTGGCCGTCGTATTATCGGATACCTATGCCATGTACTTTTCGCTGCCTTCCACGATTGGCGCCATCAATTATCGGGCCATAATATACAGCTTCCTAATCACTCTGGGGGTGGGAGTGACTTCCGGCTTGCTGGCCTGCCTAGGCGTTATCCGGATACAACCTGCCGAATCGATGCGCTCAGCCGCCCCGGTGCGAGGCAGGCATATCCTGCTGGAGCAGTTGCCCTGGTTATGGAAACGCCTGAACAGTTCCTGGAAGATGGGACTACGCAGCATCTCTCGTAATAAAACTCGTTTTATGGTAATGACTACCGGGGTTGCCGCCAGCGTTATCCTGCTTATGCTGGGCTTCTTTATGCAGGACGCTATTGATTATATGATGATGCAGCATTTCGAGAAGGAAGGCCTGTACGATTATCTGATCCATTTCTCCACCCCTGTCAAAGAGAGCGACCTGTCCTACTGGCAGCAATGGAGTGAGGTGACCCGGCTGGAACCGGTGCTGGAAATACCGGTGAGTATCAGTATTGCTGATTCCGGCGGAACGCCAAGCGAAGACGATGTGCTGCAGGGTCTGGGGCAGGGGGCTCAGATGCAGGGAGTTTTCTCCCCGGCCGGCCAGCGCCTGGCCATTCCGGATGACGGAGTCCTGCTCAGTGCCAAGAGCGCTAAAAAACTAAGGGTAGCGGTAGGCGACCATGTCCGGGCGGAAAGTAAAATGGATCTGGGGCCCGGTCATACCATGACCCTCAAAGTTTTGGGGATTTCCCAGCAACTGATGGGCGGTGGTTCCTATGTCTCACTGCAAACGGCCAATCGCCTGCTGGGCGAGAGCGGGATGTTGACCGCGGTGATGGTGAAGGTCCATCCCGGTGGGTCATCCGCTTTTGAGAGCCGCCTGCAGGATCTGACCAGCATAACTTCTATCGTCAGCCGGGGCAAAGAAAAGGCTAATTTCGAAGAATTACTGAAATCCGCCATTTTCTCGATCGTAATAATGGTTATGTTTGCCGGCGTACTGGCTTTGTCTATCGCTTATAATGCCTCGCTGATGAATTATAACGAAAGGAAAAGTGAACTGGGGCTGTTAAGAGTTCTGGGCTATACCAATGGAGAGATAAGAGGTGTATTATTGAAGGAAATCGGCCTGCAATCAGTGATTGGTATAATAATCGGAATGCCGTTGGGGAAATGGGTGGCCAACTACTATATCGCTAGCAGCGCGACTACCGATATGTATGCCATGCCGGCCGTGATCTTTCCACGCACCTACTTTTTAGTGTCCATCGCCGCCGTGATCTTTCTGGTCGCCGGATTCGCGCTGATCATACCGCGCCTGACCAGATTAGACCTGGTGGAAACGCTGAAGAACTGGGATTGAGTATCATACATCGGGCAAATCGTAATTTCTGTTGAGGGAGAGATGGGGATGACGCGAAAACGACTGGTGTGGGCCGGAGTACTGCTGGCAATCATTGCCCTGGTTTTGTATAGTTATTGGGGCAAAACTCAGACCGTAGAGACGGTAAAGGTAGCGCCCGGCAGCATATCCGTCCGGGTCAATGAAACTGGATATGTTCAGTCCGTTAATGATTGGGAGATCCAGGCGCTGCAAACCGGTTATATCAATCACTTGGAGACCTCGATCGGAGATCAGGTCCAAGCCGGCCAGGTCCTCCTGCGCATGAACAACCCCGATCTCCAACTCGCCAGTACCAGCACTGCTGCCCAACTAGCCCAGGCTCAGGCCCAACTAATAATCGCCCAACAGGCACAGGCCAGCTACCGTATCGAACTGGGAACCGCCACCAAGGAACTGCAGAGAACCGAGCAGCTATATAAAAGCGGGGCCGCCACCCAGGCGGAATGGGAGGGCGCGCAATCGGCGGTGCAATCTTTGCAGGAAACCCTCGACCACCAGGAAAAGTATATCAATGACTTGAAGCAGCAGACTAGCCTGAGCCAACAGGCGGTTACTCAGATCGAACAGAAGTCGGAGCAGCTCACCATAGTCAGCCCAGTGGCCGGAACCGTTTTGGATCTCCCCCTGAAAGCCGGCGCTTTTGTAAACATCGGAACTTTGGTGGCCCAGATTGGCACTCCGGAAAAATTGGAGGTCAGAACCGACATTCTGGGCGATCAAATGGCTGATATAGGCACCGGGCAAAAGGTTTATATAAGCGCCGCCGTAATGGGCAACCAGGTCTTGACCGGAAGGGTAAAAACCATACGGCCCCGAGCCTTTACCAAGGTTTCCGCGCTGGGCGTGGAACAGCGCCGGGTACCGGTAATAATAGCCCTGGACAGCACCGGTAAACTCAAACCCGGCTATGAGGTGCAGGTCTCGCTCGAAACGGCCGCCAAGCAGGGCATTCTGACAGTGCCCCGCGAATCCGTACAGGGAACAGCCGGTAACGAACAGGTCTTACTGATCGTAAGCGGTAAAATCAAACACCAGGTAGTGAAAACCGGGTTGCGCGGTCAAGACAACATTGAAATTAGGTCGGGCCTCCAGGCCGGGGATGTGATCGTCCGCGACGCCAGCACCGACATAGCCGATAACACCCGGGTAAAACCCGCAAAATAATACGCAAAGCCTCATTATTGAACCGAGGAGTGAAATATACTATGAGCGAGTTTATGATTCCTCCCAACCATGTGGGTTTTAAGGCCAAAAAGCTTTCTGGACAAATCGCCGGAAATGTTGCGGACTGTGCGATTGCCTTTATCGAACCCGGCGGCGGCGGTCCCCATCCCAGTCACACCCATCCCCATGATCATTTCTTTGTCGTGGTCGAAGGCTGCGCAACTATTCAGATGGGGAATGAAAAGGTGAAGGTGAAGGCCGACGAGTCTATAATGGTACCAGGTGAAATCATTCACTCCATATGGAACGAATCCGACCAGCCGCTGAAAATGATCGGACTGACCATCAACCACGAAGATAAGTAGAAAAAATCACCTCCCACTTTACAAAAAATTTACAAACCATTAACGAGAAATGGTGTTTATATTTCTTGGAATAGTGCTATAATATGTTTAAGCTCATAATAAACCTTCAGGAGAGCGTACAGAGAGTTGTTCAACTGGAACAAGGGTTATTGGAGCAGGTAGTCGAGCGTACGGTAGTTGCCCGATTGCATAATTTAGCAGAGTCCCCGCGGGGGGACCTGCCATTTTAAGATATGAATCCCATCGTTTATTGAACGATGGGTTTTTTATTTATTGATATTCATTAAGGTATTCCTGCAGACAATTAATGAGCCATTACTCTGCAATATGATGTAAAATATACCCATAGATAATTGGCCGAGGTGTTTGGTTTGAGTAAATATCAAAAATGGACCGTTGTATTCTCTCTCTTAACTGCTGCATCAATTATGTTTGGGCAGGCAACCAAAATGACTTTTTCATATGCACCAATAATTTCATACTTTGCGGGCTTGATCTTCTGTATGCTGGCTTCTGTTAATGCCATTAGGGCTTATAATAGCCGGTATTGAGATAATCGCTGCACATAATTACCATACGGCGCCGTTACTCTTCAACTTCAACCAACATAAAACAAACCCGAAAGCATACTGACAAACTTTCGGGTTCTGTTTGCTATAGGCAATTTCAGGAGCATCTCCTCCCGTCTGCCTTTGTAACCGCTTTACTTCGATTGCAGGATGGTACCGTAATCACCCACTGTTACGTAGGTACCGGCGCCATGAGTTACGGCATACAAACCGTTCTGAGTCCCTGAATACTCGGGGGTCCAGTGAAAACCGTCATATGAATTGAGGATGGTCCCTTCCTGCCCGACTGCCAGGAAATCCGGTTTACGATAGATTACCGCCTGCAAGGGCAGCGGAAGCGACAATGAAGCATCGGTCCAGGTCTGCCCGTCAAATGAGTTCAATACCAGGCCGAGATCCCCTACTGCCACAAAAAGCCCCGGGGTTGATCCATAAGCCACGCCATTTATAAAGTTAACCAAGTCGGGGTTGCTGGCTTTAGCCCACTTCCTGGCATCAGAAGATGTCAGGATGGTGGCAAAGTCCCCGGTGGCCACAAATATACCATTTGCATAGGTGACGGCCAGCAGATCATTATAGGTAGGGGTTTCCGCCTCATTCCATTCTGCACCGTCGGCTGAAGTAATCACCAGACCCTTTTGCCCGACCGCTACAAAACGCCCCGGTCCGTAGGTCACTGCCAACAAACGGTTGGTAAAGGGGACCTCCCTTTCAACCCAGCGCCAGCCATCTTTTGAGGTCAGGATGGTTCCCTGGTCACCTACTACCACAAACATACCGGCCGCGTAGTGCACCCCGGATAGTTGCCGGTCGGTCCCGGCCGGGCTGCCTTTCCAGCTGACGCCATCGTTTGAGATCAAGATGGTCCCGTCAAAACCCACGGCAGCAAACAAACCACCGCCGTGGGCCACTCCCCGCAAGTCATGGTAATCCCCGGAGGTCTGCAAGGTCCAGCCCTCAGCGTCACTGGAAAGCATAATAATACCGCCGCGCCCTACCGCTACAAACAAACCGTTGCCATAACCCAAGCCCAGGGCATACTGCAGCTCACTCCAGGGGCCGCCCTCCCAGGTGATCCCGTCGGTCGATCGCATAACCACTCCGGGTTTGTTGGTCCCATGCCCGACGGCCACAAACATCCCCTGACCGTATATTACCGCCTCCAGAACGGCCCCGGTGGGGTCTTCCCGGTTAGTCCAGGTCTTACCGTCAGGTGAGGTAACAATAGTGCCATTATAACCAACCGCTACGAACAAGCCGGCGCCGAAGGCAATCGAATTGAGTACGCTGGAACTCGGCTGGCCCTGCCTGGTCCATTCTATCCCGTCATTGGAGGTAAAAACGCTATCACTGTTGGCAATAGCAATATAGACTCCGTTGCCGTAAGCTATGGCACTCAGCCAGTATTGTCCGATGGAGGTTCCCGACCAGTTGATACCGTCAGGTGAAATCAGAACGCCCCCCCCCTGCCCGACCGCAACGAATTGCCGGCCGTCAAAGATCACTGAGCTGATCCAGGCAGTGGTTCCCGAATCCCGGCCTTCCCACCTGCTGCCATCGCCGGATGTAATGATCGTACCTTCTGACCCGACGGCGACGAATAATCCATTACCAAAAGCCACCCCAGTCAGGTAACTGGTGGTCTGGGTAAGCGGTAACTGCCATTGGTATCCTTCGTTAGAAATCATCACGGTTCCAAACTGGCCTACTGCGACATATATACCATTGCCATACACAACCGCCCGCAAGGTGTTGCCCTGGGGCAAGGGATTTCGCCAGCGCCATTCATTCTGACTCACATGCAAACACCACTCTCGAATTTATTCGCTTTCAGCTACTTAATAGATATGCAGTCATGAGTCAGCTATGTCTTTGTAGAAGAAAAGTGGTCAATAAATAGGGAATGTTTGCAAACATAAAGCCAGGGCTTGAACCCTGGCTCCAGACCGTCAAAAAACGCGAATCTCTTCGTTACAAGAAACCCCCGCTCAATCAACGTACCCCAGTACGCCTCAATCGCGGGGCTTTCTTGTGCCTCAGCTCTAGGTTCTACCGAACGGGGTCACCGATGATCGAGTAATCTCCAATGTTAGGGTAGCTTCTCATCTTTACCTCAACGGAATAATTGTTTTACGACTTTACCTTCACGCTTTTTGCTCGGTCTGCCTGCTTTTTTGATAAGCTGAAGCCAGGGCTTAAACCCTGGCTTCTATTTTCTTTGTGGTTTTCTATTTCAGAGCTTTTCCATCTTTCCACTCGCCGGCGAAAGCCGGTTTGCCGTCTTCATAATAAGAAGTTCCCAAGCCTTCTCGTTTACCATTTTTCCATTCACCTTCATACCAGAGATTGAGGTTGCCATAATAGAGTTTGCCCTGACCGTGGGGTTGGGATTCCAGCCACTCACCTTCGTAAATCCGGCCATCCTGATAATAGGCCCGGCCGAAGCCATTAGGCTTCCCATCTTTCATCTCACCATCATAAGCCACGCTGAAACCAGTCTGTTCGAGAACGTCATTAAACAACTTGCCTTTGTATTGCTTCATGTCTCCCATAACGATCCCTCCTCTTTTTGTGGCATTCCGGAGTTGGGTATATTTATTTGTATAATTATTATACTATATTGAATATTCAGTCGAAAGGGTTAAAGGTTTCGGCGAGTTAATTTCACCATAAAAAAACACTGAATACAAGGATTTGACTATTGACCCTTACGTTGCATAACGGGTTATTGCTTCAAAAAAGAAAAGCCCGATCATCATAAGATTGATGATCAGGCTCGCTGAATTAACCGAGCGATCAAATAGCAGCAATCTTCTTTAAGTCCTCAATAATGCCTTTAAGAATGGTAACGCGTTCCTGCTGAGTTTTAATAATACTGTTCAGGCTTTCCTTAGTTTTATCGCTGTTTTTAGCCTGCCGGGCGGCCTTTAATTCAACCTTCTGAGTCTTGACTTCCCCAACGCTCTTGGCCAATTCAGCCCGGCTTTCTTTCAGGGTTTCCTTGGCAGCTTTCAGTTTCTCGGCCTGGGCATCAGTCAGCTTATCCGGATTTTTTTTCAGTTCCTTAATCTGAGTAAGCGCGGCCTGCTGCGCAATACGGGTCTCCGCCTTCAACTGCAGGATCTCCGCCCGGTTGGTCTTGATCTGGTTGAGCAAGGGCTGCAGATCGGCCTTGGTCTCCTGGCGTTCCTGTTTCTGGGTTTGCATCTCTTCGCGCTTTTGCTGCATGGCCGCCTTTTTATCATTGATCGATTTCCCGGTATCAGGCGCCCCATAGGCTACCATTCCCAGGCTGAACATAAATATCGTCAATACAATCAATGAGAAAACCTTTTTCATTTTAAAAACCTCCTTTTCCTACTGCAATTCACTGTCAGATATGTCCTCCAGGTTATTGATATCGTTGAGCATTTGCCCCAGCTCCTGGTCAATCTGGTTGAGCAGCTCGGCCTTATCCTTGTTGGCTACGTCGCTGCCGGATTTGACGATGACCTCAGCCCCCTTGGCTTCACCCGGAGCTTTTTCCGCGCTGCCTACTTCAACCTTTCCTCCGGAAGAACCACCTGACGCTGGTAATACATTTTCCCCTCTCTGAGCGGATGGGATGGGGCCGGAATCTTTGCTGTCTTTCGTCTTTACCTCGTTGCTGCATCCCGCCATCAGAACCAGAACTATCAACATAACCAGCAGAACATAAGCCTTCTTCAACCTGAAACCTCCTTTCCTACCCTGTAAAGACAGGATAGGACGATATTATTAAAGGGATGATGATAATTTGTAAACAATTTTTAAACTTACCCCGGCAGGTAAAAAATAAAGGTCGTCCCCTGCCCGAGTTGGCTTTTCGCACTGATATTTCCTCCGTGCATTTCCACCAGATTCTTGACAATACTGAGCCCCAGACCACTGCCTTCCTCCCCGGGCCGGTGCTTCTGCCCTCTATAGAATCTCTCGAAGATGAAGGGGAAGTCTTCCTCGGCAATACCCGGTCCATTATCCCGGACCTGGAAGCTTACCCCCTGCCCTCGGGACTCCGCACTGATCTCGATTGCCGCCGTCCCTTCCGAATAGCGCACCGCGTTGGACAGCAGGTTATACAAAATCTGCCCCAGGCGGTCAGCATCAGCCATTACCTCAAGTTCAGGCGGGCATATCACCTGGATAACCAGACCAGGATTCCCGATGGGCTCGAATTGCTCAATAATGTCGTCCAGGGTTTTTCTAACCGGCAAACGGGTTTTCTGCAGTGCTATGCTCCCACTCTGGAGCTTGGCCAGCTCCAGGATATCCCCGCTAAGGCTCATCAGGCGTCGAGTTTCCGCCTGCACCATGCCCAAATAGCGAGGATATTGGTCCACCGGCACTAATCCATCCAGCATACCCTGAACAAATCCGTTGATAGAGGTTAACGGTGTTCGCAGATCATGGGAGACATTGGCGATGAACTCACGCCTTACCCGTTCGGTAGTCTCGATTTGCCGTCGCATGTAGTTGAGACTGTCGGCCAGAAACTCTACCTCATCACCGGTTTTAATGGAGAGTTCCGGCAGGTTTTCCCCGGCAGCCAGGCTTAAAACCGCCTGCTCCATCTCCCGAATCGGTCGTGAAATGCGCGAAGCCGCCAGGTAAATTACCAGGAAGCTTATGATAAGAAAGAACAGGGCCGTTCCGGCAATAATGGCATTTATGCGTCCCAGGTATGATCTGGTCTCGTTTAGTGGCGAAAAGATAAGTATAGCCCCGATAATCTTTCCCTCAATCCGCAAGGGCGTTCCCAGAAAGGCCACCTCGGTGTCCATCAACTTGGAAAACTGGCTTTTTCGAAAAATGCTGCTGCCGGACATTATTTCACTCAGATCTCCGGGCAGACAGTCCGCCTCCAATTGACTTGGCGAGCGGTTGGTCCGGCTAAGTTCTCGCTTATCCAGCCGGATGGCGTAGATGGTTGAGTCGGTGATGTAACCCAGGTTGTCCAGGGCGATCTGCATTTCCTTCCCGGTATATCGGCCTTGATAATATCCATTTACTATAGTGGAAGCCCTATCAGCAGCCGCGGTAAATACCCGGTTCTTTTCATCGAATATGTAGCGGTTAAAGCCGTAGGACAGCAATCCCGCCAAACAGACGGTTAAGAGCAGGGTCAACAGGAGATAGGTAATTAACAGGCGGCTGAAGATGCTTTTGCCCATCAGACAACCTCCAGTTTATAGCCAACACCCCAGACCGTTTTAATTTTGCAGGCATCGCAACGGGATTCCACCTTCTCCCGCAAGCGATTGATATGTACATCCACGGTCCGGGTATCCCCTTCGCAGTCATAGCCCCAGACCTTTTCCAGCAGCTTTTCCCGGGATAAAACCAGATTGCGGTTGAGCAGCAGGAAATGCAGCAATTGTATCTCTTTGGGCTTCAAGTCCACCGCTTTTCCGTTCACCGTCACCTGATAGCTCTGGATATCGACAGTAAGATTGCCCAGACTGACGACCCCACCGGCAGAAGCGGGAGGGCTGCCCACAAACTTCAGACGCGTCTTAACCCGGGCCACCAGTTCGCGTGGCTCGAAGGGCTTGACCAGATAATCATCCGCCCCCAGCTCGAAGCCCTGCACCTTATCCTCCACCAAGTCCCGGGCGGTCAGAAATATAATCGGCACGGCGCTGTTAAGCCGGATCATGCGGCACACCTCCCAGCCGTTTATAACCGGCAGCATGACATCCAACAGGATGAGAGCGGGGTCGGTCTCCTTCACCCGGCTCAGCGCCGAACTGCCATCATGGGCAAAATCAAGAATAAAGCCTTCATTGCGCAAATAGAGATCTATCAATTCACATATATTAAGGTCGTCATCCACTACCAGGATTCTTTCCCCCGCCATAGGTAATCACTCCCCTTGGCTAATTATAACCTATGAAGAAAAATGAGTCAGGGCCCCAGGCTAGGGGACCCGTAAAAGGTTTCACGGGTTAATTAAACCAGGGGTGTGTAAATGACACAATAGAACCGGCCCTTTGATATATTGATACAATTACTCATTCTTGACATAGTAATGTTTCCCTGTTAAGCTGAGGGAAGTTTTCGAAATATTTTGATAATGGAGGCTGTTATGGCGCGTTATGTTATTACCGACAGTACCGCTTACCTTCCAGCGGATATTTTGGAACGCTACAACATCATCACCGTCCCCCTGAATGTTCACCTCGACGGAGAGACCTATAAAGAAGGTCTGGATATCACCAATGATGACTTCTACCGCCTGCTGCGCGCCAGTTCGTCTTTCCCTACCACTTCGCAGCCGTCGGCCGGAGAGTTCCTCGATGTCTTCTCCCAGTTGAAGCCAGATGATGAGGCCCTGGTCATACTGATATCCGCTGAATTGTCGGGTACCCTCCAATCGGCCGAGGTGGCCCACCGTATGTTGGCCTATGAATTCCAGGATAAGATAACAGTGGTGAATTCACATTTCACTTCGATGGGGCTGGGCTTTCAGGTAATAAAGGCGGCGGAAATGATGGAAGCCGGCTATTCCCGGCCCGGCATTCTGCAGGCCCTGGCCGACATGCAGGCCCGGCAGGCCATCTACTTTATCGTCAATGATCTGCAGTATCTGGTCCGCGGGGGGCGGCTGAGCAAAACCGGCGGTCTGGTCGGCAATCTTTTGCAGGTGAAACCGATTCTCCATATTCGCGAAGGCCGCATCGAATTGTTTGAAAAGGTAAGGACTACCGAGAAAGCGCTGGGAGCTATGATGGTTGAGCTGGAAAGAAAGCTGCCCCAGTTGGAGCGGCTGGGGGTGATCCATGTTCAGGCCCGGACTGAAGCCGAGAAGCTAAAACTGCGCCTGGAGGAGGAATTTGCTCTGCCTACCACCATCAGCGAAGCCGGCCCGGTAGTCGGCTCTCATGCCGGACCCGGCGCTCTGGGCATCGCCTACTGTTAATGCCGCTCAGATCCGGCTGCCTCTAATCGCGCGCATTTCTTTATCATATTTGATATTGAACATAGCCTGGCATTTTGCACAGGTCAGATTCTCAAAATCGAGAACTTCCGGCATATGGGGCATAAGATTGACCTCCGCCACCTGCCCTTCCTGGGTAATGGCAAAGGTCCTTGGTTTATGATAGACTCTCTGTACTAATAGCGGAGTTTTGCATTTGGGACATTGGGGGACTCCATACTTGGTCATATCGCTTTACCTCCACTTAAACGAGATTCGGTACTTACATGGTAGCATATAATGGATTATTAACCATATTGTTCTTTTGCTCCTCTTTGCGGTTTACCGATAAAACAGACAGGCTAGAGTTAGGTTTTCTCCCTTAATCGCAGTTTTACTCAAAATCTCATATCTCTTGTTTTACGCCGCCTTTTGCCCAGAATAGCGCTGTTAAACATGGCTGGGGAAAGGTATCCCAAGGCTTGATGCCGACTCTTACGCTTGTAAAATACCCCTCCGCACAGACATTCTCATTGCAGTTGCCTTTGCGGCCCATGCTGCAGATCATTCCATATTTTTTTATAATCGCCTGTTAATCTCTGCTGCAGCACTGCACGCCCCGATCAGAGTGATGAATGGTCCCCCTAGGAGGTTTATGTTTTCTCACTGCATTTCCCAGGGCTTTGATCCAAAACTCTGTCCTCATGTTGTTATCCGTTATCCAGCCAACGATTTCCTTGGTAAATATGTCTTTTACCGTGGCCAGGTACATCCAGCCCTTCATAGGTGTATAACAAATCTGGTATAAGCTAGCGGTCAGTTCCATCTGCAGAAATAATCAAGTAGTCAAGTTAGATTCCCCATAAATCTACCATGGTAACGGCGTAATTGTATATTATTACTAAATAGTTAATGTTGTACTAATAATGATATTGTTAAAATATTAATCTGCAATGCCCTAAGAAAGTTATAATAGTAATTATTATCTAATTATATAATATATATTAATATATGATTATTTATATTGCAAATGTCAAGAAAGGAAAATATTGTTGACGATGTTATGATAATGGATTAATATTTTATTATCCAAAGAATTAGTAAAATATAACTAGTATTTGTATTGGGGAGAACTGGTTTGAAATATTCGTTATTAATAGTTTTGTTTTTACGTTTTATTCTGGGTTTTATTTTTACAACGGCTGGTTTTAGTAAACTTATATATTTTGAAAAATTTATTGAAAACATACGAATGTATCAAATTATACCGGAAAAATTTGAAAAGAAAGCTGTTTGGGTTATCATCGCGATTGAACTAATAATTGGTTCTGCTTTAATATTTGGTATCTTTCTAAGAATAGTTTCTCTAGGAATAGTTTTAATGATGATAATATATTTTGCCGCCGCAACTAATAGCCTATATCATAATCGCTATCACAATTGCGGATGTGGCGGTATTATTGGGACTCGTAAACTATCTGCAGAAGTTTTAATACAGGATATAATTATCATTATATGCGCAGTTGTTATTTCTTTACCCTATAATCAATATTTTACATTAGAATACTTTTTATATTCGTACCCAAATAACGAATTGCCAATTATATACGGATTTATTGTATTAATGCTGTCAATAATAACAGTTATTTTATTAGCCTTGAGAAAAAATAAATTAAATAATTTATGAGAGGTGATGGATTATCCCGAAACAATAAACCTAAAAATGGGAGGAGAGGAATCGATGGAGAGGAGATCTTTTATTAAGGTTTTGTCTAGTGGTTTATTTGCAATGGGCTTAAACTTATTTAGTCCACCGATTAAAACCGTTAACGCAGTTGACACTTCGATAAGTAAAACAGTTATTCCAGGTGAATGGTTTATTCAAGTCTCTGGTAGTACTAAAATTAAAGATGTAATGAATATCGCAAGAAATTATCAAATATGCAATAAAAATCAAATAGGATTTCCAGGTATTATTGTTAGAAACAATGATACCTGGGGATTTCTTGGTATATCTGATGTGCTTAACTTATTGTTTAAGGGAAAGGTAAGTTTAGAATTACCCATCTCAAGCATCGCTTATAAGATGAATGTATACAGTGAATCGGATGATTTGGTACAAGCAAAATTAATAGCATCAAAAAGCGAAACTAATGTTTTCGGGATAATTGATTCTAGCGGAGACTTAGTAGGGGTTAAAGGATGCCAATGGCAATACCGTGCTCATAATGATGAGCCATCATATATATATCATGAGATTATGTGCGGATAATTTTATTATTAAATAAAGGAGTTGGAAATGAATGAATAAAGTTAATTGGACTAGCTTGGATACAAATAAAATTAATCCCAATACCACAATCAAAGAGGTTATGTCAAAGTTACCCAAAATAGATAAGACGTGTAAGATATATGATGGGCAAAAAACTCTACAAGAATTCATAGATGATATTTATTCATTTCCCGATCATTATAATAGTTTGGGAGGATTCAGGACTATTGTTATTAAAACGGGAAGCGATGAATATAAGTACTTGTCTATGGGGTTACTATTCAATATCTATTATGACAATAATTTAACACCTGACACAAAAACAACTTTAGAAAGTATCTCCAAACCTCTCATGATATTCCCTTGGGATTATAGTTACAAAACAGCAATTGAAGAAATTAGAAATAATAATTTTGAAGTTTTCGGCTTCATTGATGAATCTACTGGCAGTGTAAAATATACTGGATGTCATTGGGACTATGTTGATATAGATGATCTATTAATTTGGGCCCAATTTGATACATATCGTTGTTATTAACGATTCAATATGGACGCATGCTAACTTGAAAGGCTGGCTATAGAGACAACAAAAACTATATTTTATGGGTTTATTGTAAATTGAAGGATACTGTTAGTAAGTGTTTTTATTGTTAATATTCCCTTTAGGTTAGTTTAATTGACCTGCTCCCCAAAAACTGATCCACCTGTAATGTTAGTTTGAAGTAAAATGGGTGTCCCCCAAAAGTTGGTCCAGTCATTATGAGAAAAAATTAGCCCTTAAATGGCCTCAGCCCTTGCCAGTTGGGCATATGCGGCCGGTGTACGGTATGTTAGTGCGCTGTGCGGTCTAAACTCATTATAGTCATTTTTCCATGTTTCTATCTTTTGCCGGGCATCTCCCAGGGACATGAACCAACTGGTATTCAGGCACTCATCGCGGAAACTGCCATTGAATGATTCTATATGGGCGTTGTCAATTGGCCTTCCCGGTCGGGAATATTCAAGTTGCACGTTATTAAAATATGCCCAGGCATCCAACGCTTTTGAGATGAACTCTGGCCCATTGTCGACTTTGATCTTTGCTGGCAATCCACGGGACTCTTTCAGCTTTTCCAGTACGTCTGCAACCATCTCACCTTTGATAGATTTATCCACATATATATCCAAGCATTCCCGGCTAAATACATCGAGTATTGTTAAAGCCCTGAAACGCTTCCCATTGAACAGCTGATCAGATACGAAATCCATAGCCCAGCACTGGTTCAGTTGGCTGGCATTGACTTTCTCGATTACCCGGGGGCTGCTCAGTTTCTTGCGCTTGCTCTTTTGGCGAAGGTTTAAGCCTTCTTCCCGGTAAAGCCTATACACTCTTTTGTGATTAACCTTCCAGCCTTCACGTAGCAGCAAAATATGTATTCGTCGGTAGCCATACCGCACCCTGGTGGCAGCAATTTCCCGGATCCGCATTCTCAAGAAGGCCTGCTCGTCTTTCTTGGGTTTGTAGCGGTAGGAACTGCGGTGGATCTTCAAAGTTTTGCAGGAACGAATTTCACTAACCTGATAGACCCTTTGCAGATATCCTACCATCTCTCGTTTAGCGGCAGGCTTCAAAACTTTTTTGAGAGTACATCCTGAAGCATTACTTTATCGAGGCTGAGGTCTGCTACAATCTGTTTCAGCTTGCGGTTTTCTTCCTCTAGTTGCTTGAGCCGTTTGATATCGCTTGGAAGCATACCTCCGAATTTTGATTTCCAGCGATAGAAAGTCTGCTCCGATACTCCTAGCCGGCGGCAGATTTCATTAATGGGTACCCCTAATTCGTGCTGCTTTAAAGCAAAGGCGATCTGTTCTTCCGTGAATTTTGACCGTTTCATTTTGTCCACCCCTTACTCTTTAATTTAACATTTTCTCATTATAGGTGGACCATATTTTTGGGGAGCGGGTCAAAAAATTAACACACAGGAGTGATCGAGATGAAGAAGGGACGTTTTACCGAGGAACAGATTATTGGCATCCTGAAACTGCATGAAAATGGAGCCAAGGTTGCCGACATCGTCCGCCAGTATGGCATCAGCGAACAGACTTTTTACCGCTGGAAGTCCAAGTACGGTGGTATGGAAGTCAGTGATGCCAAACGCCTTAAGCAGCTTGAAGACGAAAACCGTTAGTGCTTGGGGGCAGGTCAGATGGTCTCAACTTTTTTTAGTATTGCTACAGACTCCTCCAAATCGTTATTTCTACAATTTTCAGCCCTTATTTCAGCCTCTAGTTCTATTATTCTGGTTTTATCAGAAGACGGCTCTTTTTATGTTCTCCCAGCCAGTTTCTCAAAGTTTGAGGATTTATCCCCAGAGCCCTTGCCACACTGGCTACTGACCGACCGCTTAATTCAACTAATCTCATCGGCGTCAGCGTTAAATTTAGCATCATGACGATTTCCGCAGTGTCCCATCGCTAATTCCTCCACAGTTGTTATTTTACCTAACTACTGTATGTCCAACAAATCGGGTATAAGTCACCTTCCCGTAAGGGGATTTTATATATGTAAAGTATTGCACCAATTGTCCATACTAAGTAATGAATCTGCTACAATATTTACTAATGGATATATTCTTATGAGGTGCGAAGATTATGATTGAGATAAACGGGGTATCCAAGAGTTACAATCGCGGAGCGGTCCGCGCCGTGGACGGGGTCAGCCTTACGGTAAATAACGGTGAAATCTTCGGTTTCCTGGGCCCCAATGGGGCGGGCAAGACCACCCTTATTAAGATGATAACCGGTATACTTAACGCCGATGCCGGCACTATCCGCATCAATGGCTTCGATATCCGCGAAAACCCGCTGGCCGCCAAAACCCAATTCGGTTTTGTCCCGGATGACCCCAATATCTTTGCCCGTCTGACCGGAATCGAATACCTTAATTTTATGGCCGACATCTATCAGGTTCCGGCCGGGGAACGCCAGTCGCGCACCCGTAAGCTGCTGGAACGTTTCGAGATGCTGAATGCGGCGGGAGATCGCATTCAGAGCTATTCCCACGGTATGAAGCAAAAGATAGTGGTTATCGGCGCTCTGCTGCACAACCCGCCGGTGTGGATTCTCGACGAACCGATGACTGGCCTGGACCCGCGCTCAGCTTATGACCTGAAGGAGATGATGCGTGAACACGCCGATGCCGGCAAAACCGTCTTCTTCTCGACTCACGTACTGGATGTGGCGGAAAAGATCTGCGACCGCCTGGCCATAATCAACAAAGGCAAGGTTATCTTTTGCGGCAGTATGGAGGAAATCCGGGCGCACGCCCGGGAAAACCAGTCGCTGGAAAATCTGTTTCTGGAGTTGACCGAAGATGCATAGATTTTGGGCCTTGCTGAAGATCCTCTTGGTCAATTACTTCGGCATATCCCTCATTCAGTTGAAAAACCCCGCCAATCGCCGGGATTATCTTAAAAAGGTCGGCCTGGGCTTAATAATCGTGGTGGCTTTGGCGCCGACTATCTTTCTCTATATCCGTATGTTGAGCCAGGGCTACGATGTGCTGGCTCCGCTGGGACAAGAGGGCGCTATCTTAAGCGTGGGCATAGTCCTGGTGAGTGCCCTGGTGTTCTTTTTCGGGGTCTTTTACGTGGTGAGTTTCTTCTATTTCGCAGCGGACGCCGAGAGTTTGCTGGCTCTGCCCCTGCGGGCCTGGCAGGTACTGGGGGCGCGCTTCTGCCTCCTGCTCTGCTATGAATACCTTACGGCCCTGCCCTTTTTGCTGCCGCCGCTGATCGTTTATGGGGTGAAATCCTCTGCAGGACCAGCCTACTGGATAATAGCTATTTTAGGTTTTTTCCTGGTCCCGGTGCTGCCGCTGAGTCTGGCCGCCATCCCCACCATCGTGGTTATGCGCTTTGCCAACCTGAGCCGGCGCAAGGACCTCTTCAAGATTGTGGGCGGTTTATTCGTCATCGCCTTGGTGGTTGCCTATCAGTTTCTCTTCCAAAATGCGGCTCCCAATAGCATGGACCCCGACTTCCTGCGCCGATTGTTTACGGCCCGCACCGGATTGATGAACTATATGAGCCGGGTATTCCCCTCCACCCGCTACCTGGGCCTGGCTCTGGTTAATTGGGCCAGTTTCTCCGGATGGCTCAACCTGTTGCTCTTTACAGTATTCTCTCTGCTGGCCCTGCTCCTGGCCTGGGCCACTGGCGAGAAGCTCTATTATAAAGGCCTGATCGGTTCCAACGAAACCACGGCTCGCCGCCGGGCCTTGAGCCAGGAGGATTACCAGCGGTTGGAGAAATCCTCGCCCGCTCAATGGGCTTACTTTTTAAAAGAGGTTCGGATACTGCTGCGCACCCCTACCTATTTTATGAACAGTGTAATGACCAACCTGCTGGCGCCGCTCCTGGTATTGCTGCCCTTCTATATCCAGTCTCAAAAGGGTATAGTCATGCCCTGGCAAGGGTTAGCAAAAAACCCGTCTGACCAGGGCATTTTGATGGCCATCGTCATCGTTATCGTCCTCTTCATAGTGGGCTCCAACGCCATGACCGCCACCTCCATCTCCCGAGAGGGTAAGGAATTCTATATATCTAGATTTATCCCGTTGTCTTTTCAAAAACAGATCCGTGCTAAAATGCTCTCCGCCTACCTCTTTGGCATCCTCGGAACCGTTCTTATGATCCTGGCCTCGGTCCTTTTAATCCCCTTCAAGCCTTTCTTGGTGGCCATTATGATCGGCGTGAGTCTGGTTGGCATAATTCCCGTAATCGAGGCCGGAATGCTGCTGGATATCCTGAGGCCCAAGCTGGAATGGGAGAACGAACAGCAGGCCTTTAAACAAAACCTCAACGTAATGTTTTCCATGCTGTTCTCCATGCTCCTAGCCGGCCTGGTTATCTATTTTGTCGTCAGCTATTTTAGCAGCGCACTGCGGGCCGCCCTGTTTATGCTGGGTTTTTTCACGGTATTAGCAGTAATTCTCTACTACTTGCTGATGAACTGGGGCATCCGGCGTTATCAAAAGCTAGAGCCTTAACGGGTTCCCCATTGCTGCTGGATTCTATTCCAAAAGCGCTGGTCCTCATACCCCAGGCGCCAGATAGAGATGCCGGCCAGTTTGTACTTTTCAACCAGGTCAATCTTACTCTGTAGGGTGTATTCGTTCTCAAACCAGACTACCCGGGTATTGCCGTAACTGTCCGTATACTCGTAATTGGGCTCCTGGTAAGCATCGCTCCATTTCACCTGATAACCGTTCCTGGCTACCTGTTGCATGATTTCAGTAGTGGGCTTGGAGAATCCGCCGGCCTCCCCCTGGGGCCAATCATAGCCATAGGTGGCTACGCCGAGTGATATTTTATCCGGACTAAAGCCCTGCTGCACAGCGTCCTTGATATTGCTTTCCACCCAGGAAAACGGGGCTACCGGCCCAGGCGGCCCGTGGGCCTCGTCATAGTCATAGGTCATAATGGTCACCTTATCGAGATAACGGGTGAGGGCACCATAATCGAACACCCCGCCTACCTCCGGGGATGAACCCACATGGGGCAGCACGGCCATATAGGTTACTTTACCCAGGCTCTTCATTTGCGGGTAGAGCTTTTGCATAAATCGGGTCAGTTGCTCCCGGTCAACCGTGAAGTCCTTAATCTGCGAGGCAGGGAAAAACTCAAAATCGATGTCTATCCCATCATAGTTATTGTTCTTTACCTCCTGAACCAGATTGGCTATGGCCCGGTCCTGGGCCGCTTCGTCCAGTAATACGGCATCCTGGCTGGGTACGACATTTACCAGAGGAATGATTTTGATTCCGTTGTCGCGAGCGGTTTTAACCGCCTCATAGTTGATTTCACTGGTGAAAGAACCGTCGGGGTTTACATGATACCACAACGGGTGAATCTCGTTGAGCAGACCGGCATGAGCCTTTAAGGAAGGCAGGGAGTCGTACCCGCCGATATCGTTGGCGTAAAAACCCACTACTACCGGTCTGGTTTTCATAGCCTTAAAGGGTTTCTTATTCCCTTGGGAGCAGCCAACGCAAGAAACCAGAAACAGCAGACACAACAGCATCGCTGTAAGCCTTTTCATTTTCATACCTCCCGAAGATTGGTATCTTCATTTATTATTAATTAGCAACCGTTATATTATGAGTCCTGAAGCATTGCCAAATATCTACATCAAAGATTAATAGGTAAGTTTGTCTTCACTGTCTTCGTATCAGAATTAATAGGTGTTGAAGGAGGAGACCCCATGAAAAGACTTACAGCTTTGTTAACCCTGGTTGCCTTGCTGCTGGTAGCCGGTTGCGCCGGCCAGCGCCAGGAACCGGCTGGCAATAATGCGCAGAGCGACCTGCAAAAGATAATGAGCCGTAATACCAGCCCGCGGGAATTGATCGATTTTGCCAACCATAATATCTCCTCTCTCACCACTGCCGAAGCCACCCAACTGGTTTTACGCCTGGAATCAACTCAGCGTAAGCAATTGGATTCCCGGACTAATACCTTGCTGGAGAACGATAAGCAGACCGCCCTTCAGACACTTGGCTTCAAGGGCGGTATCGATGACATGATAAATGGCACCAGTGATAAAAACCTGAAGAACCTGCTTCAGGAAACCAAAGCCAGCGGCTTTAAGCTGATTCCGCTGGAAGGCTGCTACTATCCGATAATCGATTACGAGCGCTACAAGATCTATCAGCCATATGTGACTGAAGATATTAAAGCCTATATCGATATTGCCGCCGCCGAATCGGAACAGACCTGCACCGACGATGCCGCACTGGTTATATCCTGGTCTGAACTGGCGAAACGAACCCTCCGGGCAGAGGCCTTTGTTGAAAAGTATCCCCGTTCCGCTCGGATTAAGGATGTACGCGAGCAGTACAATCTATATATCAGCAACTATTTGTACGGTGCCAATAATACGCCGGCCTTTGATTATGAAACTCACACCTTGGGTGACGATGCCCGGCAAAGCTATTATGAAACAGCCCAGCTTCCCGACAACAGATTGGCCGGAGTAATCAAGCAATATCTGCCCATATTGGAGAAAAATAAGTTTAAGCGTACTCCTGAGGTGGAGCAGTTTCTCAAAAACGCAGAAAAGAATCTTAAGTCCCAATAATTGATAACTAATTCTCCAATTCCTCATCAACCAATCAACCAGAGGCACAGGGGGAGGCTTTTGGTATGTCATTATATGACACACCAAAAACCTCCCCCTGTGCCGGCAAATTTACAACTACGGTATGGTAGAATGAGGGTTGAATGTAACCATTGGAGGTAAGTATGCATCTGCTCCCGCTATTCGATACCTTGTTGCGAAGCTATGGTCCCCGCTTCTGGTGGCCAGCCGAGACCCCTTTCGAGATGATGGTAGGGGCGATTCTTACGCAAAACACGGCCTGGACCAATGTAGAAAAGGCCATTGCCAGCTTCGGTGACAATCTTTCTCCCCACTACATAGCCGGGGCTGATGCGGGCGAACTGGCGGAAATCATCCGCTCAACCGGATATTACAATCAGAAGGTTATCAAGCTGAAGGCGCTAACGGCTTGGTATGCGAAATATGATTATAAAATAGATCAGGTGAAAAGAGTGGAGGGTGCTATACTGCGCCGGGAACTGCTGACCGTAAAGGGGATTGGTCCGGAAACCGCGGATTCTATTCTCCTTTATGCGCTGGACAAGCCCTTCTTCGTCATCGACGCCTATACCCGGCGGATTCTCTACCGGCTGGGCTATGACCTACCAACGGCTTATGACGATCTGCGTATGAATATCCAGGCCGACATCCCGAAAGACATCTATTTGTATCAGGAGTTTCACGCCCTGATCGTGGAACACGCCAAGCGCCACTGCAAAAAGAAACCGGCCTGCCCCGCCTGCCCGCTGGAAGATCGCTGCCCTAAGAGAATTGAGGAATAATTAAAGGTAAATGGTCGCAGTTGACATA